>UMHI01050270.1_pt1 | contig 14235 bp, 9 predicted proteins | sample 1965481 | NCBI WGS metagenome assembly UMHI01 (sample SAMEA4836093, study PRJEB28245) | human gut metagenome | biome: gut microbiome; material: fecal sample | place: Denmark | collected 2008 | reverse complement strand
GACAGATTTTCATTGGTTTCCTTTAATTCTTTAGCATAGGAATATATATCATCATGTCCGATTTTTACAATATTATAGATTGCAAGAACTATAACAAGAGCCACTATTACTCCTACTATAAGAAATGGTATATATACCTTTCCATACAGAAACATATACCATGCCCCATTGGTTGTATATCCTGCCTCCTGTAACACCTTTGGATAATCAGATACCGGTATATTACCATGTGTACCATAAAATAATATATATAATAACTGCTTTCCTGCCTGCGAATTCTGCCCGTATAATGACGTTACCATATACCTTAATCTGTATTCATAATATATGGTAATTACCGCAACCGCAGCTATTATTGATACAAGTAATACTCCCGTATATATATACATTCTCTTTTTTAATGCTCTCTCCATCTGTAGCCAACTCCCCTTATCGTATCTATATATGCCTCATCTGAGCCATCCATCTTACCAAGCTTGTTTTTAAGTCTGCTGATAGTAACAGTAAGCGTATTGTCTTCAACAAATGTTCCTGTTCTGTCCCACAGTTTTTCAAAAAATATATTTCTTTTTACGATAAGACCACGATTGTATACAAGTATCTCTAACAATGCAAATTCTGTTGGGGATAGCTGTATATCCTTTCCAGCCTTTTTTACCTCAAGTGTATTAAAGTTAATACTAAGTGTTCCTAATGTATACAGCTTGGAATTCCTTGTATCAAGCATCGCCTGTCTTCGCAGGTTTGCGCTTATTCTTGACATAAGCTCTGACATTCTGAAGGGCTTTGTTATATAATCATCGCCGCCTATATCAAGTCCTTTAGTTATACTTTCCTCATCATCACAGGATGTTAAGAATATAACCGGTGCCATATTTCCGTTTTTTCGCAGTTTTTCGCATACACTAAAGCCATCACCGTCAGGAAGATACACATCCAGAAGAAAAAGAGAAATATCATCGTGTGACTTACTGTCAAACGCCTTTACATCTGCTGCCTCCTCTACATTATGTCCTTTATCCTTAAGCATTCTGGCTAACTGTCCCCTTATAACCTCATCATCCTCTAATATAAGTATCAATGCCATTACTTTATCTCACCATCTGATATAGTTATTATTCTGTCGGCATAATCTGCCATCTGCCTGTCATGAGTTACCATAATTATAGTCTGGTCATACCTCTGGCTTGCTTTTGATAACATTTCTGCAACTGTCTTTGCACTGCCTGCGTCAAGATTGCCTGTAGGCTCATCTGCAAATATAACTGCCGGATTGGTTATAAGTGCTCTTGCTATTGCAACTCTCTGCTGTTCACCACCAGACATTTCAGATGGATACTTATTCTTACAGTGGCTTATCTCTAATTCTTCAAGTATCTCATCGACTTTTGACTCGTCTGCTTTCTTTTTATCAAGCAGGATTGGCATAACTATGTTCTCATAAGCTGTGAATTCAGGAAAAAGACTGTAGTCCTGATATATAAAGCCTATATTTCTTCTCCTGAAAGCAGAAAGCTTCTTATCCTTCATATGTGTGATATCCTCACCCTTTATCAGAATATTACCTGAATCAGAGGTATCCATACTTCCCAGTATTCTTAACAGTGTTGACTTTCCAGAACCACTCTTTCCTATAATAGCTGTGAACTCACCTTTGCCGAATTCAAGTGAGCATTTCTTTAACGCATATACATCAACACTTCCTGTATGATATGTTTTTGATATATCTTTAGCCTGTAATATAGTTTCCATAATATTCCTCATTTCTACACTTTTTTATGTATCTTAAGTCTGCGCGAAAACACTCCTTCTGTATGTAAAAATATTTCGCATAATCATTTCAACCTTCTTATACTTCCATAATATATAAGCAGTTCTACAAGCAGCATAAGTGGCACTGTAAATATACACCACAGTGACTCCCTTAGAGCTTCTCTCATACATATGCCAAGCAGCTTACCCTTAGTCATACCCATTCTTCTGAAAAGAAGGAACTTATCACGTCTGCCTGCTATTCTGTTTCTTATTATTATCGCCATTATAAGAAGCTGTATAATAACCACTGCAAATATAGTTATACCATATTGTAATATATTATTGACAAGCTGTGTCCTGTATACATTCTTAGAATCAACATTTGACTTATATGTTATATTATTACTCTTAAGATAGAGCGCAACTTTATTGTTAGTAGCAGAAAATGTTGATGAAAGGTCATAATTCATCCTAATCTGATTATACTGAAGCTCAAAGTCTATTCCATCTGTCAGCTCTTCGCCTGTTATTCTTCTCATAAGGTCTTTCTGATTATCTAATGCCTGCTTGGCAAGCTCTTCGCTGGCAAGTGAAGTATAATATCCATAATCAGGAATTATTCCATTAAAGTCAGCCTTTACCTCATCTGTTACCTTTATAACTGCCGCTACTTTAGGTGATACACAGGCTCCATACAGTGTTTCTATCTCTAATCCTTTCTGTGTTCCATCAAATGACTGTGTATTTGTACTTTCCACTTCTGTGACATATAAATCTATCTTTCCACTGTTATTGTACTTATTAAAAAATGGTATGTCATATGGATATATCGGATATTTTTCTATGCCAAATATATAACTCCTGCAATTTCCAAAAGGAATATTATAATAATTATAATACAGTGTATCTCCGGCTTTCAAAGTATCATCATATTCACCTTCACAGTTATCCTGTATAAATACTATAACCTGCTTACCACTCGCAAAGTCCTCATAGCTTATATTTTCTTTATCTATATATTTACCTGCTATATCATATATCTGCTTTGTAGGCTTTACATACTCTGTTGCATACATATATCTGTCGCCATATACAGGGTCCTTTGTTATAGCTGCCACACCGGAAGGTCTGTTTTTAATTTCATTCCCATACTTATAAGAGCCCATCTTATGGTAATCCTGATTATCCCAGTACCATGCTCTTTCTGTTTCATATATAGAATAATCAAATGACACTATCCCCGGTATTTCACTTAATCCATCTATAATCTCTGATTGTATTCCGCTCATAAGATTAGTATTGCCATCTTTCATATATTGTGAATTGGATATCCTGAATTCCGACATAACTACACGGTCTGATTTATTCACAAGCGGCATAAAAAACTTTTGTATTCTATCCTGTTCAGAAAATAATTCATATATTTCATCATACTTCATAGGATATCTGGTATAAGACTCCTTTGCATCACTTAAAAAGTCAACTTTCGTGTACACATTTTTATCAAAAGACTTAGATGGATAACTGTCATAATCTTTCAGATACGTTATATAATTCATCTCTGTTATATAATTAGATGATGCCGGGTCAAGATATCCATATATATCCGGAAGTGAGTCATTACTCTTATATTCCTTAATAGAAGTGGATATCTTCATAACACTGAATATAAGTACTATACATATAAATAATGCAAATAATCTCACACCTATAATCACACCTGCGCCATCACGTTTCATTAACCTGTGTGTTATTGTGCTGTACAGATTACCAGCCTTAAGCTTTGACTTATTATATGACGACTTATTACTGCCACTATTATGACTATCCGCCTGTATATTGGCACTTTTATTAAGCTCTGTACTGCTTTTGTGTACTTCAACGGGAACTATAGTTTTCCTGCTCCTGTTTTTAAGCCGTTTCTCTTTAGCCATAGCATTTATATTAGAGAAAAGACCAACAATCTCTTCAATAATAACTGCAATAACAACAGATATTATACTCTTTAATATGACTGAACTGTTGACTGTGTAAAATGCAAATCCGGTTCTTTGTTCAAGCATATGTCCTATAATTCCGCCTGCTAAAAATGCTGTTGCAATTCCTATTATAGCTGCCGGAATTATAATGAGTGCATTTTCAATTATATACATAATCTTAAGCTGTGAGCTGTCTGCACCTAATGCTGCATACTTCTTAAAAGACTGCTTTCTCGTATTCTTATATTCTATAAGCTGATAAGAAAGTGCTGTTATTCCTATCGCCATGACAATAAGATACATATACAGATATATATTGGCAGAACCCCATGGCTTATAATCATACACTCCGGAATTGTATATATAACTTTTGCTGGTTGCTTCATTTAAAGAGTTAAATATAGAGTTATAATCATCTATCTTTGCTGAGTCTTTTATAGGGTATATGTATACATATCTTGTATCATACTTAAAATTCTGTAATTCATCCTCACTTACTATCGCTGACGGAATTTGCTTTCCATTGTTCCAGATATTCGTATAATTCCTGTATATTCCTACAAGCTTATAGGTCTTTGTTTTTCTCTTATCTTCGTTGGATATACTATTATTCTCACTATAATAAAGAGTTATATCCTCTCCTATCTCACCCGTATAACCAAGTGAAAGAAGCGTATTCCAGTCCATCGCTATCTCATCACTATTCCCCGGCTGCTTTCCTTCATCAAGCTTAATATGTGACTGTTTTATAAAATCCTGTGGCAGACTTCCTACATAAAAGCCTGTATTTTCCCAGTCACTGTTAAGCACATATACACTTCTTGGCACCTTTACAGGTTCCTTGATATAGCTGTTATCTGTCAGGTTACTGTCCGGATTCTTACTTCCTATATCCATCACAAACCAGTCGCCAAATCTGTCCTTATTAGATTGCATCTGCCACTGATACATATTCTCCTGAAATATAAGAACAGCCGTCACAAAAAATACTGCAAGAAGTGTTGTAAGTGCAGCTCTTATAATCTGCCTGTACCTTCTTTTCACACTTTTAAATGTTATTTTTAGTATATTCACGTTGTCACTCTTCCTTCCCTATACGGACCTGACGTGAATTATTACTAATATAACATCTTATTATACTATAAATCTATTAATTCTGTATCACTTCTTAATTGAATTATTATTAATATGATATCTTATTATACGGCAGGCTGCGTATATTTAATCTATTACTAGATTAACGCATCAATCTTACAACAATCTTACAGTGCTTTTCTTCTTCTAACCTGCTTTCCAGTAGTGCTTTTTCTGTGTCTTATCAAGATTATCAATAAAATGTTTTTTATATAGCAGAAAGTCTTCTATATCCATAAATATATGAAATAATAATGCGCTGCTTTCAAATTCCTCCCTTGTTGCAGGAAGTTCCTCATCCTTTATATGTTCAATAAGTTCTTTTAACCTTACAAGCTGTTCCTGTGGATTGTTATATTCTGTTATATTTCCTGCAAGATACAGCAGATACTCTGCGGCTATTTTGGCATTTTTAGGCATAGTACGCATTTTCTTCATCTCATAATGAAGATTATGAAGTATCTGGCACTGATTTTTTCTCATCTCAAAGTACGATATATAATATTCCGGGTGGGAATAAAATGTATTATTCTGATATTCATATGCCTCTTTGATACAATCCTGTATATCTTTTTCAAGTGTTTTCATATTTTCCCATACATCTGTTTCCATTTTTTTGTTGGACAGATACGCAGACATCGCACCCATAATCATCTGCATCCTGTTTTCTATATCTCTCATATTAGTAACTATATGTCTTTTATGCTCATAGTTACCATTAAACAGATTAAATACTATGGCAAAACCGACTCCCACAAGAACAATTCCAAGCTCATTCCACACCGCAGCATCATTGAAATTCTCATATGTAACAAGATGTGCGGCTATAACACCATTTACAGAAATAGTTGCTCTCCAGTCAAGTATCTCCGCCATAAACACTATAAATGTGAGTAGTATCCCATATGCTATCCACATACTGCTTATATGTGTAAATAAAAGCCATCCTGCAAGCACTGTTATTAAAAATGAAGCTATTCTGCTGCCAGACAGCTTTATAGTTTCCCACTTTGAATTCATAAGCGAAAGCAGTGTTATAGTTCCGGCAGACACTGCATAGTTAAATCCAAGTTTTTGTGCTGCATAAAGTGAAAGACTGCTTCCTATTCCTATTTTAAGAGATAATAATATTATTTTTCTATATCTGTTCATATATACCATATCTCCCTTCTATCTATTCATCATATTTTTTATATACTTTTATATAAAACAAAGGACTGTTACATCATTTATCCGTGATGCAACAGCCCTTTGCTCGTAAAATATTAGGTTTGGGTTTAATGTAAGTATAAATATTGATTAATACTTTATCTTTGGTACTCTGTTTTCTCTGGCTTGTTGTGTTATGGCTTACTAGCACATTGTAAGCCATAACTAAATAGATGATTATACATCAGTCAATGCTAGTTAGTAGTTGTCTGCACCAGCATTGTATTGTGGCTGAATAAACATAAATCATATAAATAATCACATCGCTATATAATGCATGTTTATCCTTTATATAAACATTGTATATTGCACATTATACACAATGTATATACCTTTCCATATAATCAGGCTGATTAATGGTTAAGCTTTGTCAGATATAAATTGTCTGGCTTAATTACTTGATAAATCCAACTTCTTTAGATATCTTCTCGTATGCTGCATCCTTCTTCTGGTTGAATATCACCTTGTTTTCTTCAAACATATTATTGCCCTTAGTATCTATAGATACGATAAGTGGGCCGAATTCCTTAACACGGCAGTTCCAGAGTGTTTCAGGCATTCCTAAGTCACGCCATTCAGCTCTTACTATTTCTTCTACCTCTGTAGCTGCTACTACTGCATTTCCTGCTGGGAATACACAGTGTATAGCTCCGAATTCCTTGCAGGCTCTCTCTGTATTTTCCTTCATACCACCTTTACCGATGATAACTCTTACGCCTGTAAGCTTAACGAATTCATACTCAAACTTTTCCATTCTCATACTTGTTGTAGGGCCTACAGAAACCATCTCAAACTTATCATTCTCAAGTGGTCTGATGATTGGACCCGCGTGGAATATTGCATTATTTCTAACATCTACTGGAAGTTCTCTTCCTTCTTCTACAAGTCTTCTGTGTGCAACATCACGGCATGTTGTCATACTTCCGTCAAGATATACGATATCGCCAACCTTGATATCCTCTAAATCCTCTGCTGACACAGGTGTTATAAGTACTTTCTTACCATTTCTCATCTCTACCATTATAAAGTCACCCCCGTATGTGTTGTTATTGTGTAGTTAAGGTCTTTGTCAAATATGATGTGTCCTCTTCTATGGCTCCAGCAGCCTACATTAACTGCTACACCGATTGCTGATGGATGACGTGCTGTATTCTCGATGTTTACACCCATAACTGAATACTTTCCGCCCATACCCTGAGGTCCTAAGCCTATAGAGTTAATTCCATCTTCAAGAAGTCTTTCCATCTTTGCTGCTCTTTCGTTATCATTATGCGAACCAATAGGTCTCATAAGTGCTTTCTTTGAAAGGAGTGCTGCTGTTTCAACTGATGTTGCTACACCTACACCTACAAGAAGTGGCGGACATGCATTCAGTCCATAGCTTGTCATAACATCAAGAACAAACTTAGTAACTCCTTCATAGCCTTCACCTGGCATAAGAACCATAGCCTTGCCTGGAAGTGTACAGCCACCACCGGCCATATATGTATATATCTCACACTCATCGCTGTCTGGAACGATATCCCAGAATACTGTTGGTGTTCCCTTACCTACATTCTTGCCTGTGTTATATTCATCAAATGTTTCAACACTGTTGTGTCTTAATGGAGCTTCAAATGTAGCCTGTACTACTGCTTCCTTAAGAAGTGCTTCAAGTTCACCGATAAGTGGGAACTTAGTACCACACTTTACCCAGAACTGAAGTACACCTGTATCCTGACAGCTTGGACGGTTAAGTTCAACTGCAAGTTTCTGGTTTTCAAACATTGTGTTATAAATTGTCTTAGATAAAGGACTATCCTCCTTATCTCTTAACTCCTGAAGTTTTGCGATTACATCATCTGGAAGCTTCTTTGCTGTGTAAGCAATAAACTTTGCCATGTAATCAGTAAGCTGTTTTACCTGTGCTTCTTTAGACATATTTATTCCTCCTTAAATAATTATACTATTGTTAATGTTTTTCTTGTTTTTATGTATTATATGATATTCATATAATTTCTTAGGTATATGACATTTTCCATCCACATTTGTATCCCATAAATGTATCTTCTATGGGAAGAATGGATATAAAATTGGTAACAGTATCATACTTACTACTGTTGATACAAGTATCAGCGGTACACCTGCTTTCGCATAATCTTTAAATGTATATCCGCCTGCGCCTATTACCATAGTGTTAGCTGGCATTCCGATAGGTGTTGCATAAGCACATGAACCACCTATTACGCAGGCCATAAGTACTGCGCTTGGGTCTGCCCCTATCCCTTCTGCTATTGATAAGCAGATAGGAACCATAAGTGCTGTTGTTGCTGTATTACTCATAAAGTTAGTTAATACACAGCAGAGCATAAATACTACAAATGTTAATACATATGGTGAAGGATTATCTCCTAACAATCCTATAACCTTATTAGCTATAAGCTCTCCAGCTCCAGACTTTGAAAGCGCTGATGCAAGTGAAAGTGTTCCACCGAATAAGAATATAGTCTTTAAATCAATCGACTTAAGTGCCTGTTTCTCTGATATAACACCTGTAAGTATAAGTGCAAGTGCTCCGATACAGCCTGTTATGCATAACTTAATTCCTATCTTATCCTCAAATATCATTCCAAGAAGAGTAAGTATAAGGATTATAAGTGATAACCACTGCTTCCACTTTGGTACATCGCTGAAGTCATTCTTACTACTGTAAGCTGAGTCATCATCTGGCACTTTGTTATCTGGAAGGAGCTTGTATCCTACCAGTGCAAAGAATATTATACCCACAATAAGTATTGGAAGTCCTACCTTTGCATAATCAAAGAAACCAAAAGACTTACCGATTTCCTGCATCGCTGACTGTGCTATAAGATTACCCGGCGCACCTATAAGTGAAAGATTACCTCCCATAGCTGCTGCAAATACAAGTGGCATAAGAAGTCTTGACCTTGAGTATCCTGACTTTGCTGCTATTCCTATTACTACTGGAATAAGTACTGCCGCTGTTCCTGTGTTTGAAAGCACTCCGCTCATAAAACCTACGATAACCATAATTGCTATGATAAGCTGCTTTTCTGACTTGGCAAAGTGTGTAACTATTCCACCAATCTTGTTTGCCATTCCAGTTTCAAAAAGTGCTCCACCTACTATAAACATTGCTACAAAAAGAATTACATTGCTGTCAATGAATCCCATAAATGCTGTTTTCCAATCAAGTACTCCTGTGACAACCAGCCCCACGCAGACTATCATCGAAGTAAGTCCTAACGGAATTTTTTCCCACATGAACATTATGATTGCAAACAACAAGAATAATAATGTTATTGTTGCATGACTCATAAAATATCCTCCATTCATTATATATTTACTTTGAAAATATCCTGCCGGCTTTGTTATTTCCCTTGCTTGATTGTATTATATAAAGACTTTTCCTTGTTGTAAATTTACAAAAAACTATGATGTCATAAATTTTTTTTATGCTTTTTTGACAGTTTTAGACATTTTTCACAGACGTGTGCTATAATTTTAACAAAATAATAATACAGGTTGTTAATTTTTAACAATTGCACTATGTATACAATTAATGTATATTTCTAAAAAAGTCAGGAAATTTACGTAAAACTATTATGAATTTAACTTTTATCTCTGACATTATCTATAAAATACTAGACTATAAAGGGGGAATATTATGAAGATTGTACAATTAGAATACTTCTGTGCCGCCACAAGACTGCACAGTATAACTCAGGCTGCTGCCGAATTATATGTAACACAGCCTGCTATATCTACTGCTATTAAGGAGCTTGAAAAGGAATTCTCCATAAGCCTTTTTACAAGAACGAAAAACCACCTTTCGCTTACTAAGGAGGGTGAAGTATTTTACCAGAAAGCACAGAAGCTCTTAGCCGAATACAACAATACTATGGAACAGTTTCACGACCTTGGCAAAGATATCCCGACTTTAAGAATAGGCATACCACCTCTTCTTAGTGCTATATTTTTTCCGGATATGATGATTGAATTTAAGAAGGAATATCCTGATATTCCATTTGAATTGTTTGAATACGGCTCTATACGTGCCGCCAATATGGTTATGGAAGGAAAGCTTGACCTTGCACTTGTAAATATGCATTTTTATGAGATAGATAAGCTTAACTCTTACAAGCTGATGACTGACAAGCTTGTATTCTGTGTATCAAAAGAACATCCGCTTGCGAAGTGCCGTGAGGTCACTATAGATATGATTAAGGATGAACCTGTTATTATGTATAACACTGACTCCGTACAGAATGAAACACTTGATGCTGCTTTTAAGCGCATAAACACTAACCCTAACACAATACTGCACGCAAGCCAGCTATTTACTATAAGAAACTTTGTATGCAATAACCTGGGTGGGGCTTTTCTTTATGCCTCACTGCTTCGCAACCTGCCCGGTGTAACTGGTCTTCCAATAAGCCCTGCCATCACTCAGGATATAGGACTTATCTGGAAAAAAGGCAGTTACACAACCGACAGTACTGAAAAGTTCATTAACTATGCTAAGAATAGAAGCTTCTGATAATTAACCTAATTTTTCATAGGCTATTCTTTCAGAGCCGTCTTTTACATGAATAATTCCGCACCTCTTAAAGCCATTCTTTTCTATGACGTGCTGCATTATTTTATTATCATTGTGGGTATCTATTCTAAGATGCTTTATCTTCTGTTCACAGAATTGCACCGCCATGGTAAGTACACCATGTACCTGTCCATCGCCTGCAACTCTGTGGATAGTTCCATATGTATCTCCTGATAACCAGCTTCCATCCTCTATAACATTATAAGTAGCATCCTCTCCCATCTTAAAGAAAAATACTCCATGAACTCTGCTGTTTTTATTATCTGTACCCTCTGTCTGCTGTTCTTTATCTGCTTCCTCTATCACATAAAGATTACCAGCAGCTATATCATTATCTATGATTTCTCTTGATGGATTGTTATTTTTCCACTGATTAGGATTGCCATTCTCTGCCATGAATTTTCTTGCAAATGCATATATTTCGCATATTCTTTCTTTATCACTATCAACTGCATGTCTTATTGTATATTGGTTCATAATAATCCTCGTTTCTGCACACGTTTTTTCGCTTATATTCTTTGCGTATTTTATGTAAATTAATATCAGTCAGTGACAGACATTAACATCTGACAATACTACCCAATATTCTCATATCGTGGAGCTATCATCCCACTTTTATGCGAATATCAGGGCGGGGCACATGGTCATTTACCCAACTATGAGCAAGCTCATATGGGTTCAGATATTTTGACCCTAATATCTTATTTTATCTTATAATCTATAATCAGGCAACTTTAAAATAAAGTACCCTGATATTATCCCAGATACAAGATAATACCAAAGTACTTATATTTTATGAAACCACCTATTACATATCTTTTCAATATTAACATAAGATATTTTATAATATTGACTTCAGACATATTTTTACATCAACACCCATTACATCGCCTTCTTATATATATCAGCAATCTCCTCCTGTGAGAATACAACCGGATTATTGGCTATGCTTGCTGCTGATACCTTCATACAGTTTTCAGCCATCCAAGGAATATCCTTTTCTTCTATTCCAAGGTCTGTAAGTGTACAGCTAAGGTCAAGGTTCTTAAGCAGTGTCCTGATTTTAGGTGCAAGGTCTTCTGCTGTTAATCCACCAAATATTCTTGCAAGCTTTGCAAACTTGAAGTGGTTGCCTATATAGGAAGCCTCTATAACTGCCGGAGTAAGTGCTGCAAGTCCCTTGCCATGAACTATATCCTTAAGACCGCTTGCCGGATGTTCCATACCATGTGCAAGTGTTACACCTGCTGTATTAATAACCATTCCACCTATAGTACTTGCAAGCGTTATCTTCTCCCAGCCTGCCTTGTTGCTTCTGCCCTTATATACATCAACAAGATTTTCTGCTATAAGTTCAATAGCATATAAGCTTAATGCATCTGTAAATGGCTGTGCTATCCTTGAAGTATAAGCCTCCATACAGTGACACAGTGCATCAAAACCAACTGAGGCAAGTACATGCTTTGGCATCGTCATCATACACTCTGGGTCTACGATTGACACCTTTGCAACGATTGCATTACATCTGAGTGACTTCTTATCACCATTTTCAGGATTAGTAAGAACTGCAAAGCCATTGCCTTCTGAACCTGTACCGCATGTTGTAGGTATAAGTATCAGAGGAAGTGCCTTATCACTGGCTTTCTTTCCAAATATATAATCACTCACATCACCTTCATTAAGTGCAAGGAACGCTATAGCCTTTGCACAATCCATTATACTTCCGCCGCCTATTGCAACAACTACATCGCAGCCATTTTCCTTTGCATACGTTGCACCTTCTGCTGCTGTTGTTGTAAGAGGGTTCTGCTGTACTTTATCAAAAAGTGCTGTTTCTATGCCGGCAGCCTTAAGACTGTCATTAACTTTATCATATAATCCTGATTTCTTTGCACTGCTTCGTCCTGTAACGATAAGCGCTTTCTTACCATAAGGCCTTGTAAGCTCTCCAACCTTTCTTACCTTTCCTGAACCGAATACTATATTGACTGGAAGGAAGTAGTTAAAAGCCATAGGTGCATCAAATCTGTCATCATCCTCCTCAGACATAACAAGGCTGATAGCTGCCTTTACCTCTTCTTCTCTGTCCTTTGCAGCCTCTTCCTCAACTATCTCATCATCTATGATAACATCAACATGTGATGCAAATTTTTCCTTATACTTAACCTTACATATAACAAAGAATATACCGCCAAGCAGTGCCCAGCCACCTGCCATAGCCCATTCCTGCCATGCAAGTGTACTTCCTGAACCCGGTATTATATACATGGCAACCATTGCACCTGACATAAGAACTGCCATAATACCTACTGGAAGATAATGTTTAACTTTGTAAGGTCTTTTCATATCAGGCTGTGTCTTTCTTAATATTATGAAAGAAAGTGAAACCATACAGTATGCAAGACAGCATCCGAAGTTACCTGCATCAACTATCCATACAAGCATCTTACGTCCTGCAAGTGGTGCAAGTGCTGATAATGCACCTATAAGATATAATGCATTTACAGGTGTCTTGTGTTTAGGATGAAGCTTTGCAAATGTTCTTGGTATCATATATGACTCAGCCATTGAATACATAGCACGGCTTCCACCTATAAGAAATGAATTCCAGCTTGTTATGATACCACACATACCACCAACGATAAGCACCTTTGACATAATACTGCTGTTAAATGCTTTAGCCATGGCATCAGCTGTTACAAGTCCTGAACCCTCCATAGATGCTGCAATCTCTGGTGCGCTCATTACATAACCAACACCAAATATTATAAGTCCATAGAAAGCAACTGCAAGAACGATAGAAAGTATCATTATCTTGCCTATCTTTTTAAGAGGAACATTTATCTCCTCTGCTGCCTGTGGTATAACATCAAAACCTATAAAGAAGAATGGTGTTGTAACAGCAACCTTTAATATAGTCTTAAATACTTCACCTGTTGTACCGCCAACAAACATCTGTCCATCAAAGTTAGATGCATCACCTGTTATGGCAGAAGCGACAACTAAGAGTATTCCGACACCACCTATGATAACTGTAAGCACTGTCTGTAACACCGCTGCTGTCTTAGCACCTTTGATATTGATATATGTAATAAATATAGCTACAAGTATGGCAACTGCAAGCCATGATGCATATATATCAAAACCTGCTACTGTATACAGATAACCCTGTAAGAACTTTGGATATATATATGTAATAATAGTAGGAAGCGCACATGCCTCAAAACATACAACACTGACATATCCTAATATAATTGCCCATGTACATATATAAGAACCTATTGGTCCCATTGCTTTATAACTAAATACGTGTTCGCCTCCGCACTGTGGCATCGCTGCGGTAAGCTCAGCGTATGTAAGTCCTACGAAAAATACCATCACACCACCGATGGCAAAACCTATAGCGGCACCAGCTACACCGCCTCTTTCTATCCAGTCACCGGTTGATACAACCCAACCCCAGCCAATCATGGCTCCGAATGCTATTACAAGTATATCCCATGCACTGAATACTTTATCAAATTCCGATTTTTTTCCAGCCATATTATCAGTCCTTTC
>UMHI01005458.1_pt1 | contig 14291 bp, 11 predicted proteins | sample 1965481 | NCBI WGS metagenome assembly UMHI01 (sample SAMEA4836093, study PRJEB28245) | human gut metagenome | biome: gut microbiome; material: fecal sample | place: Denmark | collected 2008 | reverse complement strand
CGCGCAGCGCCCAGTGCTGCGTGTCGCTCTGCTCGCTCACCATCACAAGCAGCGGGTAAAAGCCGCAGTCGATCTTGTTGGGATTTTCCGCGCCGCTCAGACCATTGCCGGCGTAGCTGCCGTATTTGATGCGGCAGATTTTACCGTTTGCGATCGTCTGCGCCAATGCCGTGATGCGCTCCGCCGCCGTGCTGTCGGCCTCGCTGCGCGCGTCACCCTCAGCCTTGAGCGCCGCGTCGATGCTCGCAAACGCGGCATTGAAGTCCTGCATTTTGATCGGGTCCTCCTTGACCCACTGCGGCAGGTCGAAATTTGTCGTCTTGTTCATGCGCTTTCCCCCAAAATATAATGTTGGAAAAGGCAGCCCACACCCCCCTGCAAACGCGGGAACACTGATGCATGATTTGCCTTTTCATGATACGCCGTATCATGAAGCAGCGTTGCACACAACGCGGCAAAAAGCTGTACCGCCTCCGGTATTAGAATTCACGATACCACAAATTGCCGCGTTTTGTGCAACGATCGCCGTTGTGCGCGGGAACTTTTTCGGCTATCATGCGTCTATAGAAGTATCCGAAAGAAATGAGGAACGAACGATGAAGAAGCTCCTTTCCCTCCTGCTCCCCCTCGCGCTCCTGCTCTCCCTGAGCGCCTGCGGCGAAAAAAGCGCAGACGAGGCCGCGCGCCAAACCCCGCCAACACTGACGGTGACAGGCGCAAACGCTTGCAGCGTCACCCTCAAAAGCAGCAGCTACGACTGGGCCTACCCCCAGGGCCTACAGAGCATGACCGTCATTGCCTGCGGCGCGCACCCGCTGGACGAAACCTTCCGTGACATCACACCTGTACTGGAAATGCCCTTTACAGTGTCGGCCGCCTATTTCTACACCGTAACGCTCGATTTCGGCGATAATTCGCCCGATTCTGTTAGTCTCCGCTGCTGGCCGTCCGACGCCTGGGGCAGCACCGGCATGTCGTCCGAGACCGTGACCGCCCAGCGGCAGGATAACGGCACATTCCGCGCAGAACTGCCGCAAAGCGACGGCATTTTCGCCGTCGACGCGCTCTGGGACGGCAGCAGCGCGACCTACACCTTCTGCACGCAGGCGGAGGGGAGCGAAGAGCTCCACCCGGGCGCGGTGCTCAGCATCGGCGAGAGCCAAGACATCCGCAAGATCGACATCTCGTGGCGCAGTGGCAGCGTGAACATCTATGCCGCCGAGCAGAGCGCGCAGATCAGCGTGAAGGAGGAATCCACCGCGCCGCTCGCCGAGAGCGAGAAGATGGTCTGCACGATCGACGGCGACACGCTGCGCATCCGCTCCCTCGGCGACGCTTACCGCGGCAGCTACGACGGGGAAAAGCACCTCGACGTGGGACTTCCGAGGGAACTGGTCAGCGCCGGTCACTTTGAGGAGATAAAAGTCGAAACAACGGACGCCTACGCCTACGTGAGCGCCGATGCGCAGAAGATCGAGCTTTCGACGCTCAGCGGCGATGCGCGCGTGATGTGCGCGAACTGCCCGGAGGTGGAGATCGAGACGGTGAACGGCAGCGTGGGCGTGGTGGACGGCACGTGGGCAAGGGTCGATATTTCGACGCTCTCCGGCGCGATCGAGCTTGCAGGTGAAGCGGAAAATGCCGAGATCGAAACCGCGAGCGGCAAGGTGGATATCGCCGGCGCGCTCGGCGCGCTGGACTTCGAAAGCGTCAGCGGCAACCTGATTTTGGCTACCGAGCGTGCGCTGCACCTTGATGCCGAAACGGAGAGCGGCAGCATCTATCTGACCCTTCCCGCGCAGGACGGCTTTACTCTCGACTATGAAACGAAAAGCGGCGCGTTCCGCTCCGCGCTCACCGAGCGCGAGGGCACGCTCATCGCCTGCGGCGACTGCGAAGCATACTACACCGTGCCCGCGCTCGAGGGCGGCGCGGTGAGCGAGCTTACGATCGAAACGATGAGCGGCGAGGTGACGATTGGAGCCTCTTCCTCTGGAAGCAACTGAAGCGAACAAAAAAGAGAGCGGCAGCGCCGCTCTCTTTTTTCGTTATTTCTCGTCGATTGCAAGCCACGTCTGGTCGAAGCCGTAGGGGAGCAGCTCTTTGATGTGCAGGTGCTTTTCCTCGTTGTCCTTGTTCAGGCACACGACCTCCATGTCGGGGCCGAACTCGTAGAGCACCTGACGGCACGCGCCGCAGGGGTAGCAGTAGTCGTCGCTGCGCCCAGCGATGACGATGCGCTTGAAGCGCCGGTGCCCCTCGCTCACGGCCTTAAACGCCGCGGTGCGCTCGGCGCAGTTCGTCAGGCCGTAGCTCGAATTTTCGATGTTGCAGCCGGTGAAGACCGCGCCGTCCTCACATTCGAGCGCCGCGCCCACGGGAAAGTGGGAATACGGCACATACGCCATGTCCAGCATGGCGACGGCCTTCACCTTGAGTTCTTCTAACGTTGCCATAATAACGCCTCCTCACCAGTCTACGCCGAGATCGGGACGGACTTGCGTATCCATGATGTCCTCGGCGTTATAGAATTGCAGATAGCGGCTGCGCGAGTGGCGCAGCGTGGTGCCGTCCGGATGCAGACGGTCGCAGATGACGGCGGAAATGTCGGGCTTCACATAGCTGAACGAACTCGTGCCGACGCTCGCGAAGATGCGGAAGCCCTGGCTTTGCAGGTACTTGAAGCGCTCGCCGGTCTGGTGCCAGTCGTCGCCGTCGGGACGGCCGCCGTGCGGATAGAACAAAATCTGCGTGGGGCCGACGAGCGAGCCGACCTCGTCCGCCCAGCGCTCGGTGTCGTTGATGACGGTCTGGAGCGATTTGGTGTCGAGGCGGATGTGGCCCCAGGTGTGGCTGCCGAACGTCCAACCCGTTTCCTTGAGCCGCTCGATGACGGGCTTGACGGCCTCAATCTCGCTCGCGCGGTAGGCATCGAACGCGGGGCGGTCGGGCGAATCTGCCGCGATGTCGCGGTCATCCTGCGTGCGATAGCCTAAAATACCCTGATAGCCCGTCAGCGAGAAGATGGCCTTCGCGCCGTTCAGCGAAAAGTCGGGGTGCTCGTAGACAAACTGGTCGAGAATGGGCGTCGCGTCGAGTTCCTTGGTCAAAAAGGTCTCATTGGTGTACGGATCGGTGCACTGCGCCCAGATCTCGCCGTCCTCGCCGACGACGAGCTTGCTCGTGAAGCCTTCGTCGAGCATGTAGGGGTAGTAGTTTACGTCGTCAAAGCTGATGATGAGCGGCTTTTTGCCCTCTGGCAGCATCAGGGTGTTTCGCACCATATGCGTGCCGGACTCGTCCGTCACCTCGCTCCAGACATCCTCCATTGCGACTAAGATGTAGCCCTTGTCGTACACGGACTGCAAAATTTTGTTGTATTCGTCGACCGTCACCATCCAGTCGTCGAGGCCGTAGCGCTGGTCCTGACTGGCATTGCAGTCGTGGAAGGCCCACTGCGGATAGGCGATGATCGGGTGGAAAAAGAGGTGCTCCACCACCTGATCCGGCCCCCAGGCCTGCGTGAGCTGGTCCTCGGACCAGTAGCTGCGTACGGCGTCGTAGGGGTCAGTTGTATCGTCAGTATTGTTGTCGGTGTCGCTGCCATTCTCGTCCGTGACGGTCTGATCGTCGCCGTCGGACGGCGTCGTCTTATCGCCGCAGGCAGTCAGCAGCGACAGCACCATCAGCGCGCTGAGCAGCAGCGCAAAAAAGTGTTTCATGTCAAAATCTCCTCTCTCAAAACTGTGCGGTCATTATAGCAGACTTCACTTCTTTTGACTACACCTTTGGCGCTTTTGTTCCCATTTGTAACTATTTACCACAAATAATGAAAGCGTCACAGCTTTTCGCATTCGCAGACGCGAAATGATTTCGAATCGTTTTTTGGCGCGACATGCGCGTGCCAAAAAACTCTTCTCGCTCCGCGCGTGTCGAAGCCGCCCTTTGGGCGGCAAGGCACGAAGCGGAGTGTAATTCTCAAAAAAACAAGGGACACGGTTTCCGTGTCCCTTGTTTTTTGAAGAATTAAAAGTCTGCGTTGCCCACCGTTCTCGGATGCAGCTCCACGTCGCGGATGTTGCCGATGCCCGTTAAATACATCACCATGCGCTCGAAGCCGAGGCCGAAGCCCGCGTGACGGCAGGAGCCGTAGCGGCGCAGGTCGCAGTACCACCAGTAGTCCTCGGGATTCATGCCGAGCTCGCGGATGCGCTTTTCGAGCAGCTCGATGCGCTCCTCGCGCTGGCTGCCGCCGATGATCTCGCCGATGCCCGGAACGAGGCAGTCCGCCGCGGCGACGGTCTTGCCGTCGTCGTTGAGGCGCATATAGAACGCCTTGATCTCCTGCGGATAGTCCGTGACGAACACGGGGCGCTTGAAGATCTGCTCGGTCAGGTAACGCTCGTGCTCGGTTTGAAGGTCGATGCCCCACTCGACGGGGTAGTCGAACTTCTGGCCGCTCTCCTTTAAGAGCTTGACGGCCTCGGTATACGTCACGCGGCCAAAGTCGGAACTCTCGACGTGCTGGAGACGCTCAAGAAGGCCCTTGTCGACAAAGCTGTTGAAAAACGCGAGATCGTCCGGGCAGCGCTCCATCACGCGGCGAATGATATGCTTGACCATCGCCTCCATGACCTCAAGGTCGCCGTCGAGGTCGCAGAACGCCATCTCCGGCTCAATCATCCAGAACTCGGCGGCGTGGCGCGCGGTGTTGGAATTCTCGGCGCGGAAGGTGGGGCCGAAGGTGTAAACGTCGCCGAAGGCCATGGCGAAGTTCTCGGCGTTGAGCTGGCCGGAGACGGTCAGGCTCGTCTTCTTGCCGAAAAAGTCCTTGCTGTAATCGACCTTGCCGTCGGGCGTTCTCGGCGGGTTCTCAAGGTCGAGCGTCGTCACCTGGAACATCTCGCCCGCGCCCTCGCAGTCAGAGCCGGTGATGATGGGGGTGTTGACATAGACGAAGCCGCGGCTCTGGAAAAACTCGTGCACGGCGTAGGCCGCCGCGCTTCTCACACGGAACGCCGCGGAGAAGAGGTTCGTGCGCGGGCGCAGATGCTGAATGGTGCGCAGATATTCGACGCTGTGGCGCTTTTTCTGCAGGGGATAGTCGGGGGAGGACACGCCCTCGACCTCGATCTCTGTTGCCTTGACTTCGAGCGGCTGCTTGGCCTCGGGCGTCAGCACGACGGTGCCGCGCACGATGAGCGCGGCGCCCACGTTCTGCGCGGCGATCTCCTTATAATTAGAAAGAGAATTCGCATCCATCACGACCTGCAAATTGCGGAAGCACGAGCCGTCGTTCAGCTCGATGAATCCGAAGGTCTTCATATCGCGGATGGTCTTCGCCCAGCCGCATACGGTGACGCTTGCGCCGCCGTACTGCTCTTTGTCGGCGAAGAGCGCGGCAATTCTCACTCGTTCCATAATAATTTTCCTTCCTTTTGTGGGTTTTCACGGGATAATAGAGGTATTATATGCCACTTCCCGTGCAAATGCAAGCCCCGCTTTGTATTGACTTTTGACAAGTTGTATGTTATGATACAACCTTACCTCAAAAGGTAAACGTGAAACTTTCACCTATTACTTTACAGGAGGATTTTAACGATGAACAAGTATCTGGATATCGCCCCCGAGGTTGCCGAGGCCCTTGCCGCCGGTAAGCCCGTCGTGGCGCTCGAATCCACCATCATTTCCCACGGCATGCCCTACCCTCAGAACGTGGAGACCGCGCTCAAGGTCGAGCAGATCATTCGCGACGCGGGCGCCGTGCCCGCGACCATCGCCATCATCGGCGGACGCCTGAAGGCGGGCCTTTCCAAGGAAGAGATCGACTACCTCGGCCGCACCGGCGCGGGCATCCCGAAGGCTTCCCGCCGCGACCTGCCCGTGCTCGTCGCGCAGGGCAAGGACGGCGCGTGCACCGTCACCACCACGATGATGATCGCCGACATGGCGGGCATCCGCGTGTTCGCCACCGGCGGCATCGGCGGTGTGCACCGCGGCGCGCAGGAGACGTTCGACATCTCCGCTGACCTTGAAGAGCTGGCCAACACCTCCGTCATGGTCGTGTGCGCGGGCGCGAAGTCCATCCTCGACCTCGGTCTGACGCTCGAATATCTCGAGACCCACGGCGTGACCGTCATCGGCTACGGCACGAGCGAGCTGCCTGCGTTCTACACGCGCAAGTCCGGCTTTGGCGTCGACTACGAGCTCGACACGCCGGAGCAGCTGGCGAAGGCATTCCACGTCAAGCGCGAGCTGGGTCTGCGCGGCGGCTTACTCGTCACGAACCCGATTCCCGAAGAGTACTCCATGGACAAGGAAGTCATCGACAAGGCCATTGCCGAGGCCGTCGAGGACGCGAAGAAGGACGGCATCCACGGCAAGGCCACGACGCCTTATCTGCTCGCCAAGATCAAGGACCTGACCGGCGGCGACAGCCTGGATTCCAACATCCAGCTCGTGTTCAACAACGCCCGCCTCGGCGCGGCGGCGGCTGTGGAGCTCAGCAAGCTCGAAAAGTGAGATATTTTGTCATCTATCTCGCCGCGATCAATATTCTGACGTTCTGCGTCTACGGCGCAGATAAGCGCCGCGCCAAAATTCAGGGCGTACGGCGCGTGCCAGAAAAGACTCTATTTGCACTCGCGCTGCTGCTCGGCAGCGCGGGTGCTCTTTTCGCAATGAGGGTCTTTCACCACAAAACGCGGCACTGGTACTTCAAGTTCGGCATTCCGGCGATCTTACTTGCGCAGATCGCTCTGGGGGTGTTCGTGTATGTGCGTTTTTTCGCGGCGTAAAAAATTTTTGGGAAATTTTCGGGTTTTGTGAAACAAAACAGACGTTTCTTGCGTCTAATCAATGAAGCAAAGGGAAACTGGGCGAAGAGGGAAGATAAAGAATTTATGAATTTTCCATTTTCCTGTTCCCTTATTTCCCGCGGCATGGTAAAATGTATGTGTATGAGAAAGGCTCTGTGCGCGCGGAGCCGACAACAACAAACACGAAAGGATGAAGATCACATGAAAAAATTTCTCTCCTTGCTATTGGCTCTGACATTGGTCCTGAGCCTCGTCGTCGTGCCCGCAAGGGCGGACGCGCCTGCGGATGGCTATGCCATAACCGGCAAAGCAACGATTAGCGCATCCGCTTCTACTTCCGTTGATAGAGGCACCGAGATTACATTTACGCTGGACACATCTAGCCTTGGTGTCACCAAGACCGAGGACGGTACTACAACCCCGCTTGACAGCGAAACTGGCTACCGCTTTGACTATGTCTGGTCCGGCGCCACCGCGCAGGGCAACGGTCTGAGCGCAAAGGTCACCCCGATGACGCCCGGAACGCTTAACCCCTCCTGCACCATCAAGGCGATCGTCGGCAGCACTGTCGTTGCGCAGCAGGTCGTCGCTCTTGCCACGGGAATCACTGTCAATGACAAGCTCCTGCCGGGCGACATCACCACCGTCACCTTCAACGGCAGAACCTATTCTGTGACGAACGGCGCGGTCAACATCTCCCTTCTTGAGGGTGAGACGATCAATAATGACAAAAACACCTGGTCTGCTGCCGCAACCGGCTATGTGATCGATAATACGACGAACAAGAAGCCCACCTACGCGAGCGGAAAGCTGACCGTGCGCGTCAAGGATTCCGCGCTGACGGCTGATGTGACTGTCAACGCCACCACCCCCACCGTGACCGCAGCGGCAAGCCTTACCGAGGTCATCTCCGGCGGCAAGACCACGCTCACCGCTTCCTCCACCGGTCTCAGCAACGCTGCCACCTATGCGTGGTTCTACAAGATCGGCGAGGCTGCCGAGGTTCCGATCGGCACGGGCAAGTCCCTCGTCTGGACGGTCCCCGCAAACGTTGCGACCGCGACCAATTACTCTGTTTACTGCAAGGCAAGCGAGGGCGATAAGCTCGCTAAGACGAGTGACCCCATCACGGTCAAGAGCCTTCCCGATACCTATACCTTCACTGTCGTCCCCGCAAGCGTTACGCTGACGCAGATCGGTCAGACCGCGACTTTGGCGGCGAACTTTGTGAATACATCATCTCCCGCTAGCCTGGTCGTCCCGACCTACTCCTTTGTTTCCGCCAACCTCAACATCGCAACTGTGACGAATCCCGAGACCGCCGCGCCGACGGTAACGCTCAGAGCAAGCGGCTCTACCACTGTCACCGCAAAGGCGACCTATAAGGGCAAGGATTATGTGCAGTCCATTCCCGTTACCGGCGCCCTGATCGAGGCGACCCTCAGTGCTGTTCAGAACGGCACTTCTGTGAACTACAGCTACAGTGATCTTGTTAACGCCGCGCAGGCCGCCATCAACAAGACCTACAGCACCGCCTACACCTACGAGACCGTCTATTCCCTCAGCGGCGTCACTCAGGTCGCCTCTACCGCTGCCTACGGTGTCGGCACGAGCAATGCTTCGTACAACTATCCCGCCGGCGGCTCCGGCTATCTTTACTTCAAGGCAAACCTCAGCGGCATCGGCACTGCAAAGTTCACCGCCACCGTGACCACCCGCGTTGCCAATTCTAACGTTCCCAAGACCTACAGCGTTACGTTTAACGTTCCCGTAACGCCCAGCACGACCACCTATGCCGACCAGTATCCCGAGCCGGTCGCGGCTTACGGCAACACCTACAAGTATTACGTTCAGGTTCCCTCCGGCGCAAGGTATTACTATGTTGCCGGTGTGAACACCGAGCCTGTCGACTGGAACAACGGCAGCACCCAGAAATACTATCCCACCACTGCCACCGCCAATCTCTATTCCCTGACCGACACCAACTTCATCAATGGCAAGTGCACGCTGTATGTCGTGACGCAGGGCACCGACAATAAGCTCTACTGCGGCACCATCAGCGTCTACCAGAAGAACTACAACATCAACTACAACGGCGTGGCCGGTGAGACCGTCCAGTTCGCGCAGAGCGACTTCAACGACTTCATGAACAAGGTCGCTGAGGCCCGCGGCGACGCCAGCAAGACCAAGTCCTATCCCTATGTCACCTTCGATTATGTGACCTTCTCCCTGCCCACCACCGCGCAGGGCACGCTGTACTATGGCGGCACCGCCATGTCCACCAGCAATTCCTCCGGCGCGTTCAACCGCAATACCAAGGTCACCAACCTCGATAGCGTGACGTTCGTCCCCAACGCCAAGTCCACCGCGAAGACCATCACGCTGAACTTCACCCTGTACGCGACCCGCTATTCCAGTTCCTCCACGAGCCGCGGCACGACCGTGAGCTACTCCGGCAGCGTCGTCGTCAACCTCGTGCGCGAGGACATCAAGTACACCGTCTCTCAGGGCGACAGCGTCCGCTTCGACGAGAGCGACTTCCTCAGCTACCTGCGCTCCACCAAGGGCTACAGCAGCAACTACACCATCGACTACGTGACCTTTGACCAGAGCGCCGTCTCCGCCGTCAACGAGGGCTCGCTCTACACCTACTACAGCGGCTACAACTACGGCGGCTCCGTCAAGACGACTGACAAGTTCTACTACAGCGCCACCGCCAGCCAGAACGCGCTCAGCGACGTTGCGTTCCTTGCCAGCCGCTACGCCAAGACCGGCGAGACCGTCTACATCCCGTTCACCATCTACGCCCGCTACGGCACGACCGGCACCGGCACCCGCCAGCTCACCGGCACCGTGGCCATCAAGATCGGCCAGACGATGAACTTCATCGATGTCAAGACCACCGACTACTTCTACAACTCCGTCAAGTGGGCCGTCGGCAAGAACATCACCAACGGCACGTCCAGCACCACCTTCTCCCCGTACAAGTCCTGCACCCGCGCCGAGATCGTGACGTTCCTGTGGCGCGCCGCCGGCAGCCCGGAGCCGACCACCACCCGCAACCCGTTCCGTGATGTCAACGCCGTCACGCACTCGAGCTACTACAAGGCCATCCTGTGGGCCAGCCAGAAGGGCATCACCTCCGGCACCAGCACCACGGCGTTCTCCCCCGATCAGGTCTGCACCCGTGCCCAGATCGTGACCTTCCTGTACCGCTACGCGGGCCAGCCCAGCGGCTACTACTCCAACCCGTTCAAGGATGTGGGCGCCACGAGCGAGGCGAGCTATTACAACGCCATCCGCTGGGCCGTCGGTAAGGGTATCACCTCCGGCACCAGCGCCACGACGTTCTCCCCGTATGCTTCCTGCAACCGCGCCGAGGCCGTGACGTTCCTGTATCGTTACACCAACGGACTTTAATGCTTAAAACGAAAGCCCCGCTCAGCGGGGCTTTCGTTTTAGCTTTTTGCGCTCCGCGGCAGCGCACGCGCCGTAGGCGCGCACGTTTGCGGAGCGAGAAGTGTAAATCCTGACGCACACGCCCCAGGGCGGCTTCTCTTGCCGCTTTGCGGCAATTCACCTTCGGTCGCGGCGGAAAATGATTTGAATTTATTTTGCCGCGGAGCGGCGAAACTCTGCGAGGCTTTTGGGGGGCGGGTCCCCTTTGCCCCCTGTAAGGCGACTGACGGGGGCGGGCGGTTTGCGTTTACTCTTTTCCATTCTGTAAACTTTTGTTCAAACGCCTTTACGGGGGTCAAAAAAGCGTGTAGAATGGCAGCATCAAGATTTTAGGAGTGTTTTTTGTGAACAAATTCCGCGATGCCCTTTACCGCTTTATGTATGGCCGCAACGGCGTAGATGCGCTGAACTGGGCGCTCGTGATCCTTGAGCTGGCCGTGAGCATTCTGAGCTCGATCATCCGCGTGCAGGGCGTTTCCCAGGCGCTGTACTTTGTGTCGATGGTGCTGATGTTCATCGTGCTCATCCGCATTTTTTCGCGCAATCTCGCGCGCCGTCAGGCCGAAAATGCGAAGTTTCTGACCTGGTGGACGCCGAAGGCGAACGCCATTCGCGGCGCGAAGGCACGCCGCGCCGACAAGGCGCACAAATACGTCCGCTGCTCCTGCGGCGCGTACTGCCGCGTGCCGAAAAACATCGGCAAGGTCGAGCTCACGTGCCCGAAGTGCGGCAAGAAAAGAGTCGTGAAAACGTGAAAGAAAAAATCCGTCCCGCGGGACGGATTTTTTTGTAAGAAAACCGGTTTTCCACCGTCCTATAGACAGAAAGGGGTGAGGGCGCTGACGAATTTTGAAGAGGTGTACGCCGTGTACTTCGACGACGTGTACCGGTATCTGCTTTCGCTGTCCGGGAGCGAGAGCGTCGCCGAGGAGCTGACGAGTGAGACGTTTTTCCGTGCGATGGACGCCCTCGACCGCTTTCGCGGCGAGTGCAGCGTGCGCGTGTGGCTGTGCCAGATCGCGAAGAATCTCTATTATTCGCAGCTGCGGCGCGAAAAGCGGCTCGCCCCGCTCGAAGACTGCCGGATCGCCGAGGAGCGCCACGAGGAGGAGTTAGAAGATCACAGCGAGGCCGCGCGCATCCAGGAATTGCTGCACGCGCTCAGAGAGCCGTACAAGGAGGTCTTCATGTGGCGCGTGTACGGTGAGAAGAGCTTCCGCGACATCGGCGCGCTCTTCGGCAAGACGGAAAACTGGGCATGCGTGACGTATCACCGCGCCAAGCGCATGATCCGCGAGGGATTGGAGGACGACTGAAATGGACAAAACTTGCAGCATCGTGCAGGACCTTCTGCCGCTCTATGAGGAAGACATGCTGCGCGAGGAGACGAAGGAATTTGTGGACGGGCATTTGGCGCAGTGCGCGGCCTGCCGCGCCGAGCTCGACGCGCTGAAGGCGGACGTGAAGCCCGCGCCCGTCAGCGCGCAGCCGCTGCGCGACTTGAAGCGGCAGCTTCGACGCAAGAAGCTGACCGCCGTGCTACTGGCCGTCACGCTCGCGCTGACGCTGGCGACGGCGGGGTTCGCGTACCTCACCGCGCCGCAGTATTTGCCGTACAGCGAGACAGAGTGGGCGATCTCACGCTCGCCCAGCGCGCTCGCGGACGACGGCTCGGCAGCGGATGGGCTTTCTGATCTCAGCGGCGCGGAGAGCATCTCCGTCAGCCTGCTCGTGCCGGTCTCCGGCGCAGAGGTCACGAACACGCAGGACCCCAACAGCAGCAAAACCATCTACTTCATCACCGCATGGCGCACGCCGCTCGACACATGGCGCGGCGCATTCGACAAAACCGGGGGCGCCCCGAACACACACAGCGCAAATGATCGCACACAGCGCGAGGCGGACGCACTGCAAGGCGTGCTCGCCAAGGCGGAGTCCGCGCGCACGCTCTTTACGCTCGACGCCGCGAACTGCGCGGCAGTCTGCTATTCTCAGAACAACGGGCAGGACGATGTGCTGCTCTGCGGCAGCATGAACGGCGGTGTCATTTCGCTGCCGAGGCTGGCGTTGGGCTATTACCTCTTGCTATCGTTAGCACTCTTTATTACGCTGGGTATTGCATTTTTCGTCTGCCGCAGGAAGAAAACGGGCAAAGCGCTCGGCTATCTCGCGCTGATTCCTGCGAGCTATCTTGCCGGTCATCTACTCGTCAAGGGTTTCACGACGATGAGCTACCAGATGCAGCGCGACTTCTCGCTCATTATCCTCGCCGCCGCGCTGATCTACGCCGCGGTCATGCTGGCGATCAACCTCTGGCGGCAGAAGCGGGAGAAGGTGTAAAAGAGGAAGAGACGCATTCGCGTCTCTTCCTCTTTTGTAATCAAATTCGAATGCTCAAGGCCCTTTGAGCAAAGCCGTGATAGTCCGCAAATGCGCTTTTCAGGCCGTCGATTCCCTGCGTTTCCCATCGGCCTGCCAGATACAGCATACCGCACATACAGGCAAACTTTTCATAGTACGATCCGCAGACGGCCTCTTCAAGAAACTGCTTTTGCCTGTCTGGGTCCGTCTCCGTAAGCGCGAGGCGCAGTTTGGCACGGCTTGCTGCTGCGACCTCGGTAAGCTGCGGTGTATGCCAGTCCACACAGTCGATTTCTGTCGCCTGATAGGAGAGAAGATGAGCGAATCCCTCATGAAATGTGTAAGCATCCAATCTTGTCAAATAGTCTGTACTTTCCAATGCGGCATTTGCCGCCGGATAGCGGTGTCCAATCAAGAGATGCGTAATCTCATGCGTCAGCAGATTCCGAATGATGCTGTCGAGCTGGTCGAGCTCCGCATAATTGCACCAACGGATGAGGTCAAAGATGAGATGTGCCTGCCCATCGGGCGAGTGTGCCGCAACGGCGTCGTAAGGCTCGGGATAACCGACGATCAAATCAAGTGTCGGCTGTACCGTCTCCCAATCGGGGAAAAGCGTGTCCCAAATCGGGCGGTTGACGGGGACAAAGTGCGCAGCCGCTTCACAGATACGGCGTTCGAGCTTGCGCACAGTCTCTCGGAGAGCAAGATCCTCAGGCGGCGGAGTAAATGCATTCCTGCCAAGATCTGACGAAACCGAGGTGTGTTCAAAGAGCCATGAAGCACGAAAAGCGTCGACGCAGCTGCTCTCGATATATGCCTGTGCGATCGAACTGTCAATCCGCATTTTCAGTCCCTCTCTTTACGAAAAACCTCTTTTGCCGTAACAGACAAAAGAGGTTTTTCCTTGGCGCAGCGGGAGGGATTCGAACCCTCGTGAGGTTTCCCTCAAACTGATTTCGAGTATTTTAGTCAGCGTGTCAACTTCCGGTCGTTTCGTGTCAGTTTCAGGTCGTCTCGTCTGAGCCGAAAGCCGCTTAAAATAAGGCTTTTTCGACCCTAAAGCCTTGCTGCGACTGCATTTTTTCAAAGTGGGTTCAAATCGGCATTTTTGCCGATTTTGGAGAGAAATTAGGGAAGACAGGAGAGAAATCACGAGAGAAGGCAATACAAAATTCAATACACCGCAGAATAGGACTTCAAACCGACGAAATCTATTTTTGAGGTGTATCAGATGAAAAATCTACCGATTGACTGGGACAGCGTGCCCAATGTGATGAACAAGGATCAATTTTATCGCCTTTGCCATATCAGCAAATCCACGGCGTTGCATTTGCTCAAAAACGGCAAGGTGCCATGCGAGTGGACAGGCAAGAAAACCCGGTGCTATAAAATTAAAAAAGAGGATGTCAAGGCGTATCTTGAGGAGCGAGCCGTTTATCCCGAGCTCTATTCCGCACCGAGAGGATGGTACGGCGGTCACTATGTTGCAAAGCTCTCAAAGGAACTGCCAGAAGATGTTCTCCGGCAAATGCACGACTATTACGCAAAACTGCTCGTCAAGTATAAGGATGTCGTGACCGTGCAGGATGTTGTCGCTCTGACCGGCTACGCCAAAACCACCGTAAATAATTGGTGCAACCGTGGGGAACT
>UMHI01046887.1_pt1 | contig 14570 bp, 17 predicted proteins | sample 1965481 | NCBI WGS metagenome assembly UMHI01 (sample SAMEA4836093, study PRJEB28245) | human gut metagenome | biome: gut microbiome; material: fecal sample | place: Denmark | collected 2008 | reverse complement strand
CCGAAATACAGGAGACAGATCATATACGGAAAGATCAAACAGGATATCGGACAGATGATCAGAAAGCTGTGCCAATATAAGGGTATCGAGATTCATGAAGCGGAAGCGTGCAAGGATCATATCCATATGCTCGTATCCATACCACCGAAATACAGCGTATCGCAGATTATGGGATATCTCAAGGGAAAGAGCAGTTTAATGATCTACGAAAAGTATGCAAATCTCAAGCATAAGTATGGAAACCGGCACTTCTGGTGCCGGGGATATTACGTCAGCACAGTGGGACGAAATAGGCGCGCAATAGAGGAGTATATCAAAAATCAACTTCAGGAAGATTACACAGACGACCAGCTTAGTATCAAGGAGTTCGTAGACCCGTTTACGGATGAGCCGGTAAGAGGAGGCAAATAAACAAAAGCCCCTTTAGGGGCAGCCCGGGAGAACTGCGCGGTTGGCAGACTTTTCGACGAGCCTATAGGCTCAGCCCAGGTCATGCCCCAAGGGGGCTAGTGCAAACCACCGGCACGGCCGGTGGTTATGATTTTGAACCGATCAAGTTGAATGGAAGGAGACTGCTTATGACGGAACTGCGTGTTGGCATTGCCGGTCTGGGACGGCTGGGCCGGGTCCATGCTGCCAACCTTGCACACAAGATCCCCGGCGCGGTCCTGACGGCGGCCTGCGTGCCCGGCGCGGACAGTCAGGCGTATGCCCGTCAGGAATTGGGACTTGAAAAGGTGTACGGCGATTTCAGGGAGATGGTCGCCGATCCGGAACTGGACGCGGTGGCCATCGTGTCCCCCTCCGGGGAGCACTGCTGGCAGATCGAGGCGGCGCTGGACGCGGGGAAGCACGTGTTTTCCGAAAAGCCTCTGGGCGTTACGATGGAACAGTGCCTTCAGGCGGAGGCCGCCGTGGCCCGGCACCCGGAATTGGTGTGTATGCTGGGCTTTATGCGGCGCTATGACAAGTCCTACGCCTATGCCAAGGAAAAAATCGCCGCCGGGGCCATCGGCACGCCGTATCTGGTGAAATCCACCGGGATCGATCCGGAAGCCGTGGTGGAGGGGGCCATCCGGTACAGCGGGACCTCCGGCGGGATCTTTCTGGATTCTGCCATTCACGACATCGACCTGATGCGCTGGTTCCTGGGGAGCGAGGCTGCGGAGGTCTACGCTATGGGCTGCACCTTTAAGCACCCAGCCTTTCAGGACGCCGGGGACGATGAGACCGGCGTCGCCGTCTACAAATTCAAAAACGGCGCTATGGGCATGGTCCATGTGGGCCGCACCGCCCCCTACGGCTACCATATCGAAACGGAGATCGTAGGCACGGAGGGCACGATCCGCATTTCTGCCGTGCCGGAGAAGAACCGGGCTATGGTCTACGATGTGAACGGCGCCCGGACTGAGTGCGTGGAGTCTTTCCCGGAGCGGTTTGCGGAAGCATACCTCACGGAAATGGAGGAATTTGTCCGCTGCGTCCGAGAAGGGCGGAAGCCGGATACCGGCGTGGCGGACGGCATCTATGCCACACGGGTGGGCTACGCCACCACGGAGGCGTGGAAAACCGGGAAGATCGTCAAAATCTGATCCTTTTGTGGAGCAGGAATTCAAATTGTAAACAAGTTAGCAAAGAGAAGAACAGGCGCGTGGGATGCCCCACGCGCCTGTTCTCTTTGGGAGTGTTTATCGCCCGCAGTGACAGTCGCCGGAACAACCGGCGCAGCCGCCGCTGCATCCGCAGGTGTGCTTACCCTGCTTTTTCTGCCGGATGAGATACCGGACAATGGAAATGACAACGGCAAATAAGACTAGAGAAATGAGGAGGGTAGAAAGATTGGCACTCAACCAGGTCAGCATGGAAAATCACTCCTTTGAAAGAAATAGAAGATGGAAGATATAGAATGGAGGGTGAGGGAAAAATCAGACCTTAGTGGAAAGCTTGGTAGCTTCCTTGTAAGGACGAACCAGCATGTAGATGATAAAGGCCAGAGCGGCGATGGCAGCCACCAGACCGATGACGTTCAGGCTACCGGTGAAGGCCTTGCCGAACTGGTTGACCATCAGGGCACACAGATAAGCGAAGCCGCACTGATAGCCAATGGCGAACCAGGTCCACTTGGCGTTGTTCATCTCCCGCTTGATGGCGCCGATGGCGGCAAAGCAGGGGGCGCACAGCAGGTTAAACACCAGGAAGGAGTAGCCGCTGATCTGGGTAAAGACAGCTCCCAGAGCCTGATAGACAGTCTCATCACCGCCGCCGTAGAGAATACCCAGCGTACCAACGATGTTTTCCTTGGCCACCAGACCGGTGATGGAGGCCACGGCGGCCTTCCAGTTGCCCCAGCCGAGAGGCGCGAAGATCCAGGCGATCAGGCTGCCGATGTGGGCGAGGATGGAGCAGTCGATCTCTTCCTCGGAGAGCATCCGGAAGCCGTCCTCAGCCCAGCCGAAGTAGGTGGTGAACCACACAGCGATGGTGGACAGCAGAATGATGGTGCCAGCCTTCTTGATGAAGGACCAGCCACGCTCCCACATGCTGCGCAGCACATTGCCCACGGTGGGCCAGTGGTAGGCGGGCAGCTCCATGACGAAGGGTGCGGGATCGCCGGCAAACATCTTGGTTTTCTTCAGCATGATGCCGGAGATGATGATGGCAGCCATGCCCACGAAGTAGGCGGAGGTAGCCACCCAGGCAGCACCGCCGAAGATAGCGCCTGCCACCATGGCGATAAAGGGCACCTTAGCGCCGCAGGGGATGAAGGTGGTGGTCATGATCGTCATACGGCGGTCACGCTCGTTTTCAATGGTACGGGAGGCCATGATGCCGGGGATGCCGCAGCCGGTACCGATGAGCATGGGAATGAAGGATTTACCGGACAGGCCGAACTTGCGGAAAATACGGTCCAGAACGAAGGCGATACGGGCCATGTAACCGCAGGCCTCCAGAAACGCCAGCATCAGGAACAGCACCAGCATCTGGGGTACGAAGCCCAGCACCGCGCCGACGCCGGCCACGATACCGTCCAGAATCAAGCCATTGAGCCACTCGGCAGCACCGGCGGCTTCCAGAGCATTGCCAATCAGTACAGGCACGCCGGGGACCCACACGCCGTAGTCGGCGGGATCGGGCTCGTCAAAGCCGTTCTCCTCGAAGTAGGTGACAGCGTCCAGATAGCTCATGCCGACGGTGGTTTCTTCGTCGGCATCATCGGGGACGGATTCGTAGTAAACGGTCATGTCGTTCATGGCCAGGGTCTCCTCGTCCTCCACCTCGATGGTGGCAGTGTCGGAGTCGGGCTGAACAGCCTTCATCTCGGCCAGAGCGGCATCGGGATCAAAGTCCTCAGCTTCAGTATCCAGATCGTAATAGGCGCTGATGGCCTCAGTGGCAGCGGTGTAGTTGTCAGCGACTTCTGTGTATTCGCTGGTGCCCATGCCGAACAGATGCCAGCCGTCACCGAACAGGCCGTCATTGGCCCAGTCGGTAGCGGCGGAGCCCACGGTCACCATGGCGATGTAGTACACCAGATACATGACCACGGCGAAAATAGGCAGGCCCAGCCAGCGGTTGGTGACGATCCGGTCGATCTTATCGGAGGCGGAAAGCTGCCCCTGATTGTGCTTCTTGTAGCAGCTCTTGATAAGCTCTGCAATGTAGACGTACCGCTCGTTGGTGATGATGCTCTCGGCATCATCGTCCAGCTCCTTCTCGGCGGCCTGGATGTCGGCGTCGATGTGGGTCATGACATCGGCGGGGATGCTGAGCTTTTCCAGCACCTTGTCATCCCGCTCGAAGATCTTGATGGCGTACCAGCGCTGCTGCTCCTCCGGCAGGTTGTGCACCGCGGCCTCCTCGATATGGGCGATGGCGTGCTCCACAGGGCCGGAGAAGGTGTGCATGGGAACGGTTTTGGTGCCCTCGGCGGCCTTCACGGCGGCTTCAGCGGCTTCCATGACGCCGTCCCCCTTCAGAGCGGAGATCTCAATGATCCGCACGCCCAGCTCCCGGGACAGCTCCGCTACGTTGATCTGGTCGCCGTTCTTGCGGACCACATCCATCATGTTGATGGCGATGACCACCGGGATACCCAACTCGGTCAGCTGGGTGGTGAGGTAGAGGTTGCGCTCCAGGTTGGTGCCGTCAATGATGTTCAGAATGGCGTCGGGCCGTTCTCCCACCAGATAGTTACGGGCCACCACCTCTTCCAGAGTGTAGGGGGACAGGGAATAAATACCGGGAAGGTCCATGATGACTACATTGTCATGCTTCTTCAGCTTGCCTTCCTTTTTCTCCACGGTGACGCCGGGCCAGTTGCCCACGAACTGGTTGGAACCGGTCAGGGCGTTGAACAGGGTCGTCTTGCCGCAGTTCGGGTTGCCTGCCAGGGCAATTTTGATCTGCTTTTCCATACATGCTCCTTTTGGTTTGAGTGCTCAAACCGTATTTGAAAAATTTTTGTGTTTACTCGACCTCGATCATTTCGGTGTCGGCCTTCCGCAGGCTCAGCTCATAGCCCCGGACGGTGACCTCCATGGGATCGCCCAGAGGGGCGACCTTACGGACATAGATCTCCACGCCCTTGGTGATACCCATGTCCATAATGCGGCGCTTGATGGGCCCCTCTCCGTGGAGCTTGACGACCTTTACGGTCTCACCGATTTTGACGTCACGCAGCGTTTTCATACTTGTTTCCTCCTACTGTTTCTATCAGATTTCAAATTCAAATGGATCAGATCATGATCTTGCGGGCCATCTCCTCACTGATGGCCACCCGGGACTCCTTCACCTTGACGATGATGTTGCCTCCCAGAGCGGACACCACCGTGATGGACCCGCCGGCAGTGAACCCCAGGTCCTCCAGGTGCTTTTTTACCTCGGGATTTCCGCTGACCCTGCGGATCATGTATTCTTCACCGATATTTGCCAGTGCAAGCGGCATCATAACGATCCCTCCGAATCTGTTAGTTCTATTGAACTAACTATTATGGAAAAAGAATAGTCGGAGTACAGCTGTCACGCTTTGTAAGGCGTTAGCCTTCTCTAACCACAACTCAGTTTAACACCTCTAATCTCTTCTGTCAACCGGGATTTTTAAAAATATTGTCAAAATCTCAAGAGAGAAGACACCTTGCATTTGTGAAGAAAATATGGTAAAATGCCCAAAACAGCTTCATGCGGGCTGTCGCTTTCGCCAAGGCCTTTGGGCGGACGGCGATGCCCTGAATCGTGATAGGAAGAAAGGACCGGTGATGGCCGTGCAGATCCTGAAAGCATCTGAGGATTATCTGGAAACCATGCTGATGATGCAGACCAAGCATGGATATGTGCGCTCTGTGGACGTAGCGGAGCACTTGGGGGTGACGAAGCCCAGCGTGACTTACGCCACCAAGCGTCTGCGGGAAAACGGATATATTGAGATGGATAAGGATGGCCTCATCACATTGACGGATGCCGGTATGCAGATCGCATCCAAAATGCTCCAGCGCCATCAGACTTTGACTCGTTTTCTGGTGAGCTTGGGCGTGGATCCGGAGACCGCGGAGGAGGATGCCTGCAAAATGGAGCATGACATCAGCGACCAGACCTTCAAGGCCATCTGTGACCATGCCTGGAAGCGTATGGCCTCCGCCGATGAAACAGCGGAAACCTGATAGAAACTGAAAAACCAGCGGAAAGGCTTGTCCTTTCCGCTGGTTTTTTGTGCTGCGGCCATGGGCTATAAAATCGTACCGCCGCCCAGAACGGTGTCTCCGTCATAGAGTACCACCGCCTGTCCCGGAGTGATGGCCCGCTGGGGACGGTCGAACAGCACCTGCACGGAGCCGCCCTCCTCCACCGTCACCTCACAGGGCTGCTCCGTCTGGCGGTAGCGGATCCTGGCACTGCATCGGAACTGGCGGGGCGGCGCTTCCCAGGCAATCCAGTTGAAATTCTCACCAGTGAGCTGCTGGGAGAATAGAGCGTCATTTCCGCTGAGGACCACCTGATTGCTCTTTGGATCAATGGCTTTTACATACAGCGGTTGATTGGAAGGGATACCCAATCCTTTCCGCTGGCCGATGGTATAGTGGGTGATGCCCTTGTGACGTCCCAATATCCGGCCGGATTCGTCTACGAAATCACCGGGGGTGTCCGCTTTTCCGGAGTGCCGACGGATGAAAGCGGCATAGTCGCCATCCGGGACGAAACAGATGTCCTGACTGTCTGGCTTTCTGGCGTTAAAAAAGCCCAGACTGTCCGCCAGCTGCCGGGTCTCTGCCTTACGGAGGGCACCCAATGGAAATTGGGTGTGGGCCAACTGCTCCTGGGTCAGCATATAGAGTACATAGCTTTGGTCCTTGCTTGCGTCAAGTGCCTTTTTCAGCAGATACCGACCGTTTTCCCGCTCGATCCGGGCATAATGGCCAGTGGCGATGATGTCACAGCCCAGGAGGGCCGCCCGGTCATAGAGATGCCGGAATTTCAGGTAGCGGTTGCAGTCGATACAGGGATTGGGCGTCCGCCCCTGCCCGTAGGCATCCGCAAAGCGGTCCATCACCTGACGGCGAAACTCATCGGAGAAGTTAAAAACGTAGTAGGGAATCCGCAGACGAAACGCCACGCTGCGGGCATCCTCCACATCCTCCAAAGAGCAGCAGGTGCGGATACGGGAAATACCGATGTCCTCGTTGCGGTAAAGGGTCATGGTAGCGCCGACGCAGTCCCAGCCGCTGTGCTTCAAAAGGTAAGCGGCGACGCTGGAATCAACGCCGCCGCTCATTGCGATCAGTACCTTACCCATCAAACCATGGGACAGCCGCCCTCGCAGTGCTCACAGTCGGGGAACTTGCTGTGGTCATAAGGGATGTTGTTGCGGTCGTAATAGTTTTTGACAGCCGCCTTGATGGATTCCTCAGCCAGCACGGAGCAGTGCAGCTTGTAGGCAGGCAGGCCGCCCAGAGCGTCCACGACCTGCTTGTTGGTGACGGCCAGGGCCTCGTCCACGGTCTTGCCCTTGATGAGCTCCGTGGCCATGGAGGAGGACGCGATGGCGCTGCCGCAGCCGAAGGTCTCGAACTTCACGTCCTCGATGCGGTCATCCTTGATCTTCAGGTACATTTTCATAATATCGCCGCACTTGGCGTTGCCTACCTCGCCTACGCCGTCGGCGTCGGGGATCTCGCCCACATTCCGGGGATGGGTGAAATGGTCCATGACGGTTTCTGTATAAAGTGCCATATTGAAAGCCTCCTTGGGTAATCATCAAAAGTAGAGGCGGAATAGCCGGAAGCGGCGTCCCGCGTCTCTGAAATCGCGCAATGCTTTTTACCGGGTCTCCGGCAGGCTCACAGCATGAACTGCTTCTTGCCGCTGGTAAGATCCTTCCACACGGGAGAAATGCTCCGCAGGTACGCCACGATCCGGGGAACCTCCTTGAGAATGTGATCCACATCCTCCTGAGTGTTCCATTCGCACAGGCTCAGTCGCAGGGAGCCGTGGGCGACCTCGTGGGGGCGGCCGATGGCCAGCAGCACATGGCTGGGGTCCAGAGAACCGGAGGTGCAGGCGCTGCCGGAGGACGCACAGATCCCGGCCTGATCCAGCAGCAACAGCAGGCTTTCGCCCTCAATGCCCTCAAAGCAGAAGTTCACGTTGCCGGGGAGCCGGTGGACGGGATCGCCGTTCAGGGCGCTGTGGGGAATCTGAGAGAGACCGGCGATAAGCTGGTCCCGCAATGCGGAGACCTTGGCGGTGTTTTCGTCGATGTGATCGCAGGCCTCCTTTAACGCGGCGGCCAGACCCATGATGCCGGGAACGTTTTCCGTACCGGCCCGCTTGCCCCGCTCCTGTGCGCCGCCCTCGATGATGTTGGTCAGGGGGATGCCCTGCCGGGCATACAGCACGCCGGTGCCCTTGGGACCGTGGAACTTATGGCCGGAGAGGGACAGCATATCGATGTTCTGCTCATTGACATTGATGTGGAGATGACCGGCGGCCTGCACGGCGTCGGTATGGAACAGGACACCTTTTTCCCGGCAGACCGCGCCGATCTCCGCAATGGGCAGGATGGAGCCGATCTCGTTGTTGGCGTACATGATGGTCACCAGGCAGGTGTCGGGCCGGATGGCGTCAGCCACCTGCTGGGCGGTGATGGTGCCGGTGGGGCCCACCGGCAGCAGCTCGACCTCAAAGCCTTCCTTTTCCAGCTTTTTCAGGGTGTGGAGAATGGCGTGATGCTCAAAGGCGGTGGAGATGATGTGCTTCTTGCCCTTGCGCTCACCGATGCGGGCGGCGGAGATCAAAGCCTGATTGTCGGCCTCGCTGCCGCCGGAGGTAAAGGTGATCTCCCGGGGTGTGCAGCCCAGACAGGCGGCCACGGTCTCCCGGGCGCTCTGTAAGGCTTCGGCGGCCTCCTGCCCCAGCCGGTACAGGCTGGAGGGGTTGCCGTAGTGGGTCTCCATATAGGGCAGCATGGCGTCGATGGCCGTGCGGCTCATTTTTGTTGTTGCAGCATTATCTGCGTATACCATAGCGGGTTCCTCCTTTGTGGTACTATGTAAATCTTACAGAATTTCAAAATCAGATGTCGGTGGTAACAAATTCCGTCTGCTCCCGGGCGGTAAGGACCCGTTTGCCGGGTTCCACGGAGTGGGTCAGCCACACATTGCCGCCGATGACGCAGTTATCACCGATATAGGTGTCACCACCTAAGATCGTGGCCCCGGCGTAGATGACCACGTTGCTGCCGATGTTGGGATGACGCTTGTTGCCCTTCACCAGCGTGCCGTCGGACTGGACGGCAAAGCTCTTGGCGCCCAGCGTCACGCCTTGGTACAGCTTTACGTGCTCACCGATGACGGTAGTCTCGCCGATGACCACGCCGGTGCCGTGGTCGATGAAGAAATAGGGTCCCACGGTGGCGCCGGGGTGAATGTCGATGCCGGTGAGGGAATGGGCATATTCCGTCATCATCCGGGGCAGCATGGGGACTTTCATGAGATACAGCTCATGGGCGATGCGGAAAATGCTGATGGCTTCAAAGGCTGGGTAGGCCAGCATGACTTCCTCCCGGCAGGTGGCGGCGGGATCGCCCTCATAGGCAGCCTGTACGTCGGTGTCCAGCGTGTCCCGGATGGCGGGGAGTTTGGAAAACAGAGTGTCGATCACATCGTCATATTGAGGGGGTTCCCGATAGATCCGCTCCAGGATCTCCCGAAGCTGGCGCCGGGCGGCCGCTTCCAGTTCTTCTTTGGAGTGGGCTTCCTCCGTGGCGTCGAACACATTGGGGTAGAGAATGGACCGCAGAAGATCCAAAAGCTGGATCATCTGGGATTTCAGATGGGCGTAGTTAATCATGGGCCGGTACCTCCTGTTTCGCAGATGACGGCGAAGGGGAGGCAATACCGGATATGGCGGGATAGATCATAAAAAAGCACTCCTTGTAAATGATTTTGTGTGATGGGCCAACGGGGAAGGGGACCATCAACATCGGATATCAGGAGTGCGAGTGAACGCAGTCATGTAATCACCTACAAACTTGGTATGGTTAAACCATATACCAACAAACCTACTTTGTCAATGGGTTTTTACACGAAAAATAAAAAACCACTCGTTGAACCTTTGCGCAGTCCCGCCGTATTCTGTGCGCATAAGGAAGCGGAATCCCCCAAAAAAAACAGCGGTCCGCAACAATGCGGACCGCCGGAGTTTCAGCAAATATTTTATTCAGCCGGACGGATATCCCGGACGGTGAGCTGGTTCCCGTCCACGGTGAAACGGACTTCAAAACCGGCAAAGGAGAAGCCGTAGACACGCTCCGGGTCCTTCTGGTAGTGGGGCCGGGGGTCCTGAGCCAGAACGCCCCGCAAAGCCTCCTGCCGCTCTGCGGGCACCTGCGCTAACAGAGCGGGGGGGATGGAAACAGACAGGGTCTCCCCTGCCGGTACGGCGGCGAAGCCTCCCAGTGCGTCGGGATGGCTGTCGGCGTAGGGGATGTAAGGCTTGATGTCCAGAATGGGAGTGCCGTTTACCAGATCCGCACCCCGGACCCGGAGCATGGGACCTTCCGCCGTCTGCCGGATGCCCGCAAGCTTCACGCAGGACAGAGCAATGGGGTTGGGCCGGAAGGGGGAGCGGGTGGCAAAGACGCCCATCCGGGTGTTGCCCCCCAACCGGGGTGGGCGGACCGTAGGGGACCAGGTATCCCGGATGGCCCGGTCAAAGACCCAGATGAGCCAGATGTGGGAGAAGTCCTCCAAGCCCCGGAGGGCGTCCGAGTTCTGATAGGCCGGTTCGAAAACAATGTCAGCCTCCAGCTCCTCCACCAGCCCGCTCTGCCGGGGCACGCCGAATTTTTCGGCGAAATCACTGTGGATATGGGCAATGGGCGTCATGGAAAATTTCTGGGACATGGCGGGACCTCCTGCGATCGCTCCCCCAGTCAGGACGGAGCGGAACTTTTATCTTATTATAGCAGAAGTCTGTCCTGGTGAAAAGCCCCGTGCCGCCTGATGGACAGAATGACGGAAAGCGGCGTACCGGCGGTTCGGGCGGTACGCCGCACGTCAGGGCGGAAGTGGAATAACGGCTTTACCAACGGTCTGCGCCGGGGGTGACGGAATTTTCGCCGTCCAGCAGGTCGCCGTCCCGGTCATGGACACGGCCGTTGCGGAGCATCCGGTCCATAGACGCGCCGGGAAGGTCTCCGGCAGGCTCGTTGGCGGGGTTGGGGGCGGGATTGGTGTCCGGGGCGGTGACGGTGTGGTCATCCCGCCCAATGATGGCGTCATTGTTGGGAACATTGTCCCGGTTTGAGTCCGAAACGGCGTCGTAGGCGCTGTTCTGACCGGACCCGGCGTCATTTCGATCGTTCTTGGCCGGCTCCTTGCCGCAGGCGGTGAGGGACAGTGCCAGCAGCAAGACCGTCAAAAACAGGGAAGCGCGAGATTTCATGTGCGTTCCTCCTTTGCTGGGAGTTTGCGATACCCATGGCGTAGTATGCCGCAAAGGTCTGGTTTTCACGCAAAATTCCGTTTGTTTTTTCTGGAAAAGCGCCTTGGCGGCGTCCGAACGTATGGAAGATGCTCCGCAGACCCGGCGCTTTGTGCACTCTGGTCACGCTTTCCGCTCTGGCGGAATATGATGAAAAGAGCATACCACGCTTTTTCGGACGGAGGATCGCTTTTGGGAATCCTGCCTGTATTGTTGGGGGGCGTTCCACATTTCAATTCAAATGTTTGTGAAAAACGCCGTTGACGGAACGTGAAAAAACAGGTAAAATAACAATCAGAAAACTGGTGGAGCACACCTCTTTGATTTAAGATGAGGAATTACTTGGTATAGAAAAGGAGAGCTGTATCATGTATACACAGGAAATCACCGTTAATAACGAGGTAGGTCTGCACGCCAGACCCGCAACCTTCTTTATTCAGAAGGCCAATGAGTTTAAGAGCGGTATCTGGGTGGAAAAGGATGATCGGCGCGTTAACGCCAAGAGCCTGCTGGGCGTTCTGTCCCTGGGCATCGTGAAGGGTACTACCATTACCCTGATCGCGGACGGCGCAGACGAGAAGGAAGCTGTCGGCGCACTGGTGGACCTGGTGAAGGACAACTTCGGCGAATAAGCGAACAATAAGATAATAAACAGCGTCCCTGCGGAAGCGGGGACGCTGTTTGTTATGTCTGCGGAGCAGACGAGGACGGCTCTGCTTCTGAAACGGGCACGTATGGCCCCACCGCTTCGTAGGGGACGGTAAAGACAGGGATACCCTCCGCCGCCGGGGCGATGGCGTACATAGGATAAAAAAAGGCAAGGCCTTCCGGGGTGAGGTAAAACCGTATGGGGTTGAACTGCTGCCGCAGCCGCCTTCGCCAGCCGTCCAGATACCGGGCATACCCGGCAGTCTCCTTACGCTGGATCTCCTGAGCGGCCAAAGTCAGCAGGCGCCGCTTCCAGCCCCGTCGGTGCGGAAAAAAGCTCGGAAGCGAAACCGGATAGCCCCGTCGCAGGTCCCAGGTATCGCCCCAGCGTCGCAGCAGAATGTGTCCATCGGCGGCTGGCTCCCGGATTTGGGTATACAGACTCCAGAAGCCGCCCTCGTTGTAGGTGACCCGAAAGGACAGCTCCGCTTGGAGCTGGGGAAGGGGGCGGCTGTCTGCCAGCGCCTCCCGGCAGGCTCGCGCTGCCATGGGAAACAGCCAGCGGTCACAGTACCGGAGGAAGGCCCGGCACTGGGCGCGATAGTACCGCCGGATACGCCGGGTGGTCCGGTTCTCCGAGCCCACAGGCTCAGGGAGGGACACCTGCGCGGTAAGCACCGGAAGTCCCTCCACAGTCCATTCCCGTTCAGCGGAAAAAATCTCGGTGTTCAGTCCTGATGTGACTGCATCCACAGCGCTGCCTCCTTTCCTGACACTGTCGCATCCTATGCGGCCCGGCTGGGAAGGGTTCGGCAGCTGAAATTAAAATTTAACATTTGGAGGGCTTCCTTTTCTCAAACTACTGTGTTAAAATGTAAATGCTGAAAGTGAATCCTGCAATTTGTGCGGAAAATATGAAATTATGGAAGAAAGGTGCCTCCTTTATGATCAGAATTGGAAAAAAGGAAAAAAGTGATAAGCTGTATCAGGCGATTTTGCAGTTGAAGGATCCCCAGGAGTGCTATGATTTTTTTCAGGACCTTTGTACGGTTTCCGAGCTGCGCTCCATGGAGCAGCGGTTTGAAGTGGCCTCTCTGCTGAATGACGGTATGATCTACAGCGACATTCTGGAGCAGACCGGCGCGTCCTCCGCTACCATCAGCCGGGTGAACCGGTCTTTGAGCTACGGTACCGGCGCGTATGAGCGGGTCTTTGCCCGTCTGAAGGCGGAAAAGGCCGGGGAAGAGGCGAAATGAGCAGCTATGACGCACTGGCCGCCAGCTATGACGGCCTGATGGCGGACGGCGTGTACCGCCGCCGTGCGGACTATCTGGAAAAGCTGTTTCGGAAAAGTAGGATCCCGGTGCATACCGTTTTGGACTTGGCCTGCGGCACCGGGACCATCGCCTGTCTGCTGGCGGCCAAGGGCTATGCGGTCACGGCTACGGACCTGTCGGAGGAAATGCTGACTCAGGCTATGAGCAAGGCGGCGGATTTGGAACAGCCGCCGCTGTTTGTGCAGCAGTCCATGCCCCGGCTTCGTCTGCCGGAGCCGGTGGATGCCGTGGTGTCCACGCTGGATTCCCTGAACTATCTGACCCGGGAAAAGGATATCCGGGAGACCTTCCGGCGGGTGTTCCGCGCGTTGAAGCCCGGCGGCAGCTTTTTCTTTGACGTCAACACCCCCTACAAGCTGCGGCGGATGGACGGGCAGCTCTATACGGACGAGACCGAGGAAAGCTACTGCGTCTGGCGAACATTTTTCTCAGAAAAGACAAGTATCTGCACCTATCAGGTGGACCTGTTCCAGCTGCGGGCAGACGGTACATGGGACCGGGACTACGAGGAGCACAGGGAGCGGGCGTGGAGCGCCGCGGAGCTGACGGCGTTTTTGACGGCCGCGGGCTTTGAGGCCATCAAGATCACCGGTGATCTGACAACTAGAGCACCCAAGGATACGGAGGACCGGTGGATCGTCCGCTGCCGCCGGCCCCTGAACTGACAAAGGAGTAATGAAAATCATGAGCGATCAACTGGTTCGAGCCATCTCCAAGGATGGCTTTGTAAAGGCGGTGGCGGTGTCCACCCGGGCACTGACGGAGCGTGCCCGGCAGATCCACCAGACCTCTCCGGTGGCAACGGCGGCCTTGGGCCGCCTGCTGGCGGCTGGTTCCATGATGGGCAATGAGCTAAAGGGAGACGGTTCCAGCGTGACCCTCCGCATCAAGGGCGATGGCCCTTTGGGGACGCTGCTGGTGGTGGCGGACAACGAGGGCAACGTCCGGGGCAGCGTTCAGAATCCCCAGCTCGACCTGCCCATCCGGGAGGACGGCAAGCTGGATGTGGGCGGCGCTGTGGGCCACGGCGGGACGCTGACGGTCATCAAGGACCTGAATCTGAAGGAGCCCTATGTGGGCAGCGTGGAACTGCTGGGCGGCGAGATCGCGGAGGATCTGGCAAGCTACTTCGTGGAGTCCGAGCAGATCCCCACGGCCTGCGGCCTGGGCGTGCTGGTGGACCGGGACCGGAGTGTGCTCCGCGCCGGCGGCTATCTCATCCAGCTTTTGCCCGGTGCGCCGGATGGCGTGATCGACCGTCTGGAAAAGGGGATCATGACGGCGGGACCCGTTACCAATCTGCTGATGGAGAACGATGACCCGGAGAGCCTGCTGCGGCGAGTCATGAAGGATTTTGAACTGGAGATCCTGGAAACGGTCCCCGTGGAGTACCGCTGCTATTGCAGCCGGGAGCGGATGGCCGCGGCGCTGGTGAGTCTGGGCCGCAAGCAGCTTACGGAACTGGCGGAGGACCCCAACGGCATCGAGCTGACCTGTCAGTTCTGTGACAGCCGTCAGCGGTTCACCCCGGAGGAAATCCGGGAGCTGCTGGAAAAGGCCTCCGAAGCCTGACCAAACAGACCGTCTGCCCCCTGTGCAGCAGGGGGC
>UMHI01041588.1_pt1 | contig 14608 bp, 10 predicted proteins | sample 1965481 | NCBI WGS metagenome assembly UMHI01 (sample SAMEA4836093, study PRJEB28245) | human gut metagenome | biome: gut microbiome; material: fecal sample | place: Denmark | collected 2008 | reverse complement strand
CTCGCCGTATCGGCACTTAGAATTATGCGGTATTGCCCTAAAATACGAGGAGCCAAAGAATGGCAGATAATTGCTCATTTCTAATTTCTAATTATAAAGTATATCACATCCCTTCAAAGGAGGGAATTGCATTGAAGATTGGCGGCAAGCTTTTGGAACGCAAAACAGGCGGGCGGTCACGGTATTGGCAGGTGTTCTGGCTTTGCTTTGCGGTGGCGGCGGCGCTGTTTTTGCCCCACTGCATCATTGATGGCCTGAACGGCGACTTTTTCCACTACGCCGGGGACTTTAACGACCAGCAGATTTCCTTTTATTCCTATGCCAACAATTTTGTTAAGCAGGGGGGCAGTTTCAGCTGGGCAACGGACCTGGGCAGCGGGTTTGTGAACTCCTACAGCTTTTATCTGTGCGGCAGCCCGTTTTTCTGGCTCACCCTGCTGCTGCCCTATCGGTGGACGCCCTGGGCCATGGTGCCAATGCTCTGCCTTAAATTTGCTGTGGCGGGCGGCGGGGCTTACCTGTGGATGCGCCGCTGGGTAAAAGACGAGCGCTGGAGCATGGTGGGCGCGTGTCTGTATGCGTTCTCCGGCTTTACGGTGTACAACGTGTTCTTTAACCACTTTTTGGACGTTGTGGCGCTGTTCCCCTACATGCTCAAAGCGCTGGATGACGCCGTGTTGGACCGCAGGCATGGTGCATTCCCGTTTTGGGTTGCGGTCAACCTGCTCAACAACTATTTCTTTTTTGCCGGGCAGGCCGTGTTTTTGATGATTTATTTTGTCTGCATGGTGGCGGGCGGCCGGTACAAGCTGAACCTGCGCCTGTTTGGGGCGCTGGCGTTCCAGACGGTGCTGGGCTGCTGCATGGGCTGTGCGCTGCTGGTTCCGGCGGCACTTTCGCTGGTGCAGAACCCGCGCACAATCGATCCATTCAATGGGTACGGCTACCTTGTATACGGCAGCGCCCAGCAGTACCTTGCCATTTTTTACAGCGCTTTTTTGATGCCGGATGCCCCCTACCTGAAAGACCTATTCCAGGAGGGCATCTTAAAGCACACCAGCATGACCGTCTACCTGCCGGTGGTGGGCATTGCGGGCGGGCTGGTGTTCTGCCGCGTGCGGCGGCGCCACCCCTTTGCGCGCATCATGAAAGTGTGCCTTATCTGCGCCTTTGTGCCGGTGCTGAACAGCATGTTCTATGCCCTCAATTCCAGCTATTATGCGCGCTGGTATTATATGCCGGTTTTGGTGCTCTGCGCCGCCACGGCTATGACGCTGCAAAAAGCCAACCTGTGCGAAACCGAGTATCGCCGCGCACTGGGCCTTGTGGCGCTGTGTACCTTGAGCAGCATTGCCTTTGCACTGGTGCCCAATGAAAAAGACGGCACCACCACCATTGGCGTGGTGGAGGAACCGCTGCGCTACTGGGGCATTTTGCTGGTCAGCATGTTGGGCGTGGGGCTGTTCTGGCTGCTGCTGCATTACCGCAGGCAGCTGGCGGCACGGTTCCCGGCGGCGGTGCTGGCCGTGGTGCTGGGGTTCAGCTTTGTGTATGGGCAGGTACACCTTTCCATCACCAAATACGGCCAGTGGTACCACGATACGGACTATGTGCAGCAGACCTGGCGCGAAGCCCCGGAGCTGAACGCCGTTCTGCCGGACGATGTCTTTTGCCGGCTGGACGCTTACGACAGTTATAACAACCTTGGTCTGTGGCTGGACAAAAGCTGCATCCAGTTCTTTAACTCCACGGTAGCACCCAGCATTCTGGAATTTTACCCTACGGTGGGCGTTAAGCGGGATGTGAACTCCAAGCCGGAAGCCAGCCTGTATGCCCTGCGCGGTCTGCTGAGCGTGCGGTATACCCTTGTGCCGAAAGAAAAAGTTGAGGATTGGGAAAAAGAAAAGCTGGAAGGCTGGAACCTTGTTTCAAGCACCACAAGTTACCTGATTTACGAGAACGAGAACTGGGTGCCGATGGGCTTTACCTATGATTCCTATATTACGGAAGAGGACTTTGAAACGGTGAGCGATACCAACGCGGGCAATGTACTGATGAAAGCCCTGCTGCTGACCGATGAACAGGTGGAACGGTACGGCCAGATGATGCAGAACCTGACGGATGATGAGAAAAATAACATCAGCTATGAGGATTATGTGCAGGACTGTACGGCCCGGCGGGAAAGCGCTGTGACAAGCTTTACCGCAACGCGCACCGGCTTTACCGCGCAGGCGGATCTGGAAGCCGAAAATCTGGTACTGTTCAGCGTGCCCTATGACGATGGTTTTACCGCAACCGTGAACGGTGTGCCGGCGGAGGTGGAGAAAGTGGACAACGGCCTGATGGCGGTTGCAGCCCCGGCGGGCCACAGCGAGATCGTGTTCACCTACCACACGGCCGGTCTGCGGCAGAGCGTTGCCGTTAGCGCCGGCGCTATTGTGGTGTATGCCGTGTGGGTGGCAGTATTGCACCGGAAAAAGCGCCGGGAAGAGAGCAGTGTGGGGTAAATGATGCCCCGCCAAACCGTTGGGAGTGTGCACGGTCAAATTTAGGGCAACACCGCATAATTCCCGCCTTACGGCTTAAGCACCGCTCCGGCGGCTGCGGCACGGCATCTGCGTTGCCAAAATGCTCGATAATACACAAAGTATTATCTGCGCTTTTGGCTTAGCATCTGCCGTACCTCGCTCGCCGTATCGGCACTTAGAATTATGCGGTATTGCCTTAGGATGTAGTCGGGGGCGGAAAATTGCGTTTTATCCCGATAGAGACCGTAGGGGCGCACATTGTGCGCACGCGGGTGTGTGGCATATGATGGGGTGAGATACCCGGATACAGCCCGATATGTGGAATCATGGCACAACATCCCGCCCTACAGCTGATTTTTAACTATCTACTATAATTTATATATTAAAGTTTTTTCGCCGAAGCCTTTTTTTCAAAAAAAGGCTGGAAAATCCCGCGTGGAAAATCCCTCGTAAAACAGAAAGTGAGAACAAAGATGCCGAACCATGCCGAACAGCTGGCGCAGGAACTGAACCTGAGCCTGAAAAACGTACAGGGTGCCATTGACCTGATCGATGCCGGGAACACCATCCCATTTATTGCCCGCTACCGCAAAGAAGCTACCGGCTCTATGGATGACCAGGTGCTGCGCAACTTGGGCGACCGCCTGGAATACCTGCGCGGATTGGATAAGCGTAAAGAAGAAGTGACCGGCTCCATTGAAGCGCAGAACGCCATGACGCCGGAACTGCAGGCCGCTTTGGCTGGTGCCAAAACACTGGCCGAGGTGGAGGATATCTATCGTCCGTATAAGCCCAAGCGCAAGACCCGCGCCAGCATCGCCCGCGCTCGCGGCCTGCAGCCGCTGGCCGATGCTACCTTGAAGCAGGATGCTAACTTTGACCCGCAGACAGCCGCCAACGACTACCTGAACGAGGAAGTCCCCGATGCAGCAGCCGCTCTGGCCGGGGCACAAGATATCATTGCCGAAACCATCAGCGATGACGCTCACTGCCGCGCCGAGCTGCGCCGCTACTACCATGCGTTCGGCATGGTCAAAAGCGTAAAAGCTAAGGACGAAGACAGCGTATACACCCAGTATTATGATTATACCGAGCCTGTCGCCAAAATCCCTGGCCACCGTATTCTGGCCCTGGACCGCGGCGAGCGGGAAGGCTTTTTGAAGGTGAGCATTGCCGTGGAAGCCGAGCGCGCCGGGGGCATTGTGGCCTGGATGTTCGCCCGCAAAAAGACCGGCGGCGCCAGCGCTGCCATTGTGGAAGCCGCGGCACTGGATGCCTACAGCCGCCTGATCCACCCCAGCCTGGAAAACGAACTGCGCGCCGAACTGACCGCCAAGGCCGCCGAGGGTGCCATCACTGTGTTTGGCGAGAATCTGCGCCAGCTGCTGCTGCAGCCGCCCATCCGTGGCAAAACCGTGATGGGCCTGGACCCCGGCTACCGCATGGGCTGCAAGGTTGCCGTGGTGGACCCCACCGGCAAGGTGCTGGATACCAACGTGGTATACCCGGTGCCGGAATTCAAGCGGGTGGATCAAGCCAAGAAAACCATCAAGAGCATGGTGCTGAAAAACGAGGTGGAGGTCATGGCCATCGGCAACGGCACCGCCGGGCATGAAACCGAGGAGTTTGCCGCCGCCGTAATCCGTGAACTGGCCGAGGAAAAGGGGCTGCACCTGCAATATATGGTCGTCAGTGAAGCCGGTGCTTCGGTGTATTCGGCGTCCAAGCTGGCGGCGGAGGAGTTCCCGCAGTATGATGTCAACCTGCGCAGCGCGGTTTCCATTGCGCGCCGCTTGCAGGACCCGCTGGCCGAACTGGTTAAAATTGACCCCAAGGCCGTGGGCGTGGGCCAGTACCAGCATGATATGCCCCAGAAGCGCCTGAACGAAACGCTGGACGGTGTGGTGGAAGACTGCGTGAACAGCGTTGGCGTGGATCTGAACACGGCGTCCGCCCCGCTGCTGGCCCGTGTGGCCGGCATTACCAACGCTACCGCTAAAAATATTGTGGCTTGGCGTGAGGAGGAGGGCGCGTTTACCTCCCGTGCGCAGCTGAAAAAGGTCAAGGGCCTTGGCCCCAAGGCATTTGAACAGTGCGCAGGCTTTTTGCGCCTGCCGGGTGCCAAGAACCCGCTGGATGCAACCGCCGTCCACCCCGAAAGCTACCCCGCCGCCAAGGGCCTGCTGGAAGCCTGCGGCTGTGACGCCAAAGAGATCGGCACGGACGCGATGCAGAGCCTGCCGGTACGGGTGAAGAGCCGCGGCACCAAAGCCCTGTGCGAAGCACTTGGCGTGGGCGAACCCACCCTGATGGATATTGTGTCCGAGCTGTGCAAGCCGGGGCGCGATGTGCGCGACAGCCTGCCCAAACCCCTGCTGCGCAGCGATGTGATGGGGCTGGAGGACCTGAAGCCCGGCATGGAGCTGAAAGGTACCGTGCGCAATGTGATTGACTTTGGCGCATTTGTAGATATCGGCGTGCATCAGGACGGACTGGTACATGTTTCCCAGATCAGTGATAAGTTTATCAAGAACCCGAGAGATGCGCTGAAAGTGGGCGATGTGGTGCAGGTCAAGGTACTGAGCGTGGATACAGCCAAAAAGCGCATTGCCCTGACCATGAAAGGCGTGCCCCAGAGCTGAAAACCTGGCCGAAAACCGCAAAAATCAGCACTTTTCGGCAGAGCATGGAATTATGTTGCCGGAAGGAAAAGCCAAATAGACAGTTTGAATGTGCAACCTGCCAAAACAGGAACAAAAATCGTTAAAATGCAGAGCTGAAAAAACAAAAACCGAAATCAGAAAAGTCAAAAAATAAAGAAAATTCGTGAATAAAGCGAAAAAACTTTGGCAGCCTGTACAAAGCGGAACATGAACAAATTTGTCTTTTGTGCATCCCGATGAAAAAATGGCAACAATGAATCTAACATAGGTACGCCGGATAGAATTATGCTATAATGCAGCTGTAAGGGAAAGGAAATGTGGGTTCCGCCCTTACCGCGCAGGCATGATGGCCTGTGCCGGGTTTTATTTATGGAGGTCATTATTATGGTAAGACAAGTCAAGGTTTCCAACTTTGCAGAAGTACAGGGAATCGTGTCTGCCGCTGCCAAGTGTTACAATGAGGTCGGCGTGCATGACATGAAGGGCAGCATTGCTGATGCAAAGAGCATTCTCGGTATGATGAGTCTGGACTACAGCCATCCGGTCAAGATCGTCTGTGAGGACGAACATGACCTGGACTGTGTAATCCAGGCACTGCGCCAGTAAATTCAGCTGCCCGGCGGGCTGGCTTTCAGCCCCGGAGGCAGGAATAAGGAAAAACAGAACAGGGCGGTTGGCCATTTTGGGCCGACTGCCCTGTTTTTTTGTTGCTTGGCGGGCGATTTTGCCCCCACACCGTGCTTGCAATGGGCGGTCAAACGCGGTATAATGTTTTTACATTGCCATTTGCGGGTGGTGCCCGCGCGGCAAATTGAAAGTATAGTAAGGAGACCCCACAACATGAAACAAAAATTCATCAGTCTGGCTCTGGCAGTCATGCTGCTGCTGGGCGTAACGGGCTGTGCCATGTCCACCCCGGCCAGCGTGGGCAGCATTGGCGGCGTTGATATTCCGGCCGGCATCTACCTGCTGGCCCAGTATAACGCCTACAACACCGCTTCCGGCGCAGCAAAGCTTGCCACCGGCGAAACCGCCAGCAACGTGAAAGCCGTGCTGAAAGCTGAGTGCACCGGCACCATTAACGGCGAGGAAGTTACCACCGACGGCGCAGATTACGTTGCCCGCCTGACCCTGCGCAGCCTGCAGTATTACGCAGCTGTGGAAAAGAAGTTTGACGAGCTGGGCGGCACACTGGACGAAGCCGCTACCGCCGAAGCCGCCAAGACCGCCGATACCCAGTGGGAGAATAACAGCGATCTGTACGCAGCAAACGGCATTTCCAAGGCAACCTTGGAAAAGTACCAGCTGAACAGCAAAAAGGCAGATGCCTGCCTGAAGCTGATCTACGGCGAAAACGGCAGCAGCCCGGTCACCGAGCAGGAATATGCCGATTACATCAACAACGATTGCTACTACCTGGAGCTGGTCCAGCTGCCGCTATTTGACCAGAGCACTTATACCTTTGCCAGCGACGACCAGAAAGCCGAGATTGAAGCCCTGGCCAACCAGTGCCGTGATGACTTGGCCACGGCTACCAGCGAATCTGCCCTGTACAGTGCTGCAATGACCTATGTGCCGCAGGCCTTTACCGCACTGGGCAGCAGCGTGGAAGCAACCCAGGCACTGTATTACACCGGCAGCGGTCTGTTTACGCCTTCGGACCTGTCCAGCTACAACACCAATGACGGCGGCAACAGCATTACCGATGCGGTAAAAGCAGCCGGTACCGGCAACTGGACTGTGGCCGACCTTGGCATGAGCTACATGATCGTGCGCAGCCTGGACCCCATGGAGCAGGGCACGGTGGATGATTTTGTGAGCCGCTATAATCTGCTGGACGCTATGAAGAACGATGCTTTGCAGGACGAGTTCTATGCAGAGGGCGCCGAGATGGAAAATAACCTTTCCGCCAGCGTGATGAAGACCTACAGCGCATCCAAAATCAAAAAGACCGTAAAGTAATCATCGGGCACCAAAGCCGGAGCAGTGCGGGTTCAAAACCGGCACGCCCCGGCTTTTTTGATTTTACAGAACAGCCAAAGATGTAAAAAAGGGGAACACTTACATGAAGCAAACAAACATGCGTATGCTGGCATTGTGTGCGGCGCTTTGCCTGTGTGTGGCAACAGCAGCGCCCGCCTATGCGGAAAGCACCCGTCAGACCCCACGGACCAGCTTTGTGGAAACGCTGCTGGACATCCCGGTGCTGGGGGATATTCTGCGGTTTTTCAGCGGGGAGGAACCTTTGAGCCAGGCGGCAACGGCGGAAACCGCAACGGGTGAAACCGCAACAGGCGAAAGCGCTACGCCGGAAACCTCCACCCCGGAAACGGCAACCCCGACCCCGGCCCCCACGCCGGGCGGTTCCTCCACACCGGAAAGTGCGGCAACGCTGCCGCCCACCGGTACCCCGCAGGTGTACCCCGCGCCGGATATTGTGGTGATGCCTACAGCCGCCCCGGCCATTACCGCGGCCCCGCAGCAGGAGGAAGAAAACAATACCAGTGACGAGCCCCCCGCTGCTGCCGCCACATCGGCCCCCGCGGCGGCAACGGCAACTCAGCGCCCGGCTGCAGCCATGCCGCACCCGACCACGAAGGCTACCCTGAAAGACCCCACCGCCGCCCAGGCGGAAGCAACCCCCATGCCCACCCTGGAACCCACCGCCACGCCGGAGCCGACCGAAAAGCCGACCCCGGACCCGGAGCAGGTGCAGCGCCAGGAACAGGCCGCCCAAACCAGCAGCAAACTGCCGCTGTATGTGGCGGTGGGCATTGCCGTGGTGTGCGCCGGCATTGTGGCAGCCGTGCTGATCAGCCGCCAGCTGCAGAACACCCAGGCACAGACCCAGAAGCAGAAGGACGAAAAGTCTGCTTACCACCGCAAGAAGGGCGGCAAATAATGCCCGCTGCCCCCACAAATATACCCGCACAAGCTGCGGAAGCAGGAGATAGGATATGACGGATTCCCGCTGGAAAAACCTGGCGCTGGAGGTCATCGGCTGTTTTGTTTCGGCCCTTGGCCTGTACAGCTTTGCTGTGGCGGCCGGGGTGCCGGTAACCGGTGTGGCCGGTATCGGTGCCATTTTGTTCCGCCTATTTGGTCTGCCCATTGGTGTGACCAACATTATTATGAACATCCCCATTGTGCTGATCTGCTTCAAGTACCTGGGCAAGGATTTCTTTTTCCGCAGCGTGCGGTGCATGGTGCTGTTTGCCATTTTTACGGACTATGTGCTGGCTGCGCTGCCGGTGTACCAGGGGGACCGCATGCTGGCCACCATCTGCGGCGGTGTGATCGGCGGCGTGGGGGATGCGCTGATTTATATGCAGAACTCCAGCACCGGCGGCCTGGATTTTATCACCATGGCCATCAAATCCCGCCACCCGCACATGCCGTTCGGCAACCTGACCTTTGCGGCAGCGCTGGCGGTCATCCTTGCAAACGGGCTGGTGTTCCATGATGTGGATTCCATCATTTACGGCCTGATCTTCAATTTTTTGAGCTCTTACATCATCAACCGGATGATGTTCGGTTTCAACGCCTGTATGATGGCTTTGATCGTGACGAGCGACGGCCCCGCCGTGTGCAGGATGATCGGCGAAAAAGTGGACCGCGGTTCCACGATATTGAAAGGTTACGGCGGCTATTCCCAGGATGGGCGCGATGTGGTGCTGTGTGCCTGCAGCTCCAAGCAGCTGTATATCATCAACCGCGAAACCAAGCGCATTGACCCCGGCAGTTTTATCGTGATGCTGCAGGCGAACGAGGTGGAAGGCGAAGGGTTCAAACGGCTGGAACTGGGAGAACAGAGTTAGGGCAATACCGCATAATTCTAAGTGCCGATACGGCGAGCGAGGTGCGGCAGATGCTAAGCCAAAAGCGCAGATAATACTGGATGCTGCAAAGGTGAGCGCCGCCAGTGGCGGAAACAGCGAACCGAAGCAGGGGCAGCGGTCGCAGAGTGCGAGGGGCTTTTGCCCCCGAAGCACGATGCGGGTACCGCAACCCGACATTATCGAGCATTTTGGCAACGCAGATGCTGTGCCGCAGCCGCCGGAGCGGTGCTTAAGCCGTCAGGCAGGAATTGTGCGGTGCTGCCTTAGGAGTTAGAAGCTGCAGCGGGGCAGGAAAGGCGCAGAACAAGGCAAAATGCGTGTTTTCGGGGAAAAATGCGGGGGTTCCTTGCAAAACAGTGCAAACCGCTGTATAATAAATTGTCACTTAACAGAAAAGGGGAGTTACCTATGGAAACGATGGGCAGCCTGCGCCGTACCAACTATTGCGGCGAAGTGAGTATGTCAAACGTTGGCCAGGAGATGACCGTTTGCGGTTCCATCGCCCGTGCACGCGACAAAGGCGGTATTATTTTTGCCGACCTGCGCGATACAACCGGTATTTTGCAGCTTGTTTTTGATGAGGATACGCCGAAAGACGTTTTTGCTAAAGCAGAAAGCCTGAAAAGCGAGTATGTTGTGATCTGCCGCGGCCTGCTGCGTGAGCGCGCCGCCAAGACCACCAAGATCGCCACTGGCGATGTGGAGCTGTATGTCAGCGAACTGCGCATTCTGAGTGAAGCCCAGACCCCGCCGTTCGAAATCCGCGATGATATCAACGTCAACGATGACCTGCGCCTGCGTTACCGCTACCTGGATCTGCGCCGTCCTTCGATGCACGAGCCCATTGTGCTGCGCAGCAAGATCATGCAGATCATCCGCAGCTATTTCTGCGATAACCACTTTACCGAGATTGAAACCCCGACCCTGATCAAGTCCACGCCGGAAGGTGCCCGTGACTATCTGGTGCCCAGCCGGGTGCAGCCCGGCCATTTCTACGCCCTGCCGCAGAGCCCGCAGCTGTACAAGCAGATTTTGATGCTGTCCGGCTTTGACCGCTACTTCCAGATCGCCCGCTGCTACCGCGATGAGGACCTGCGCGCTGACCGCCAGCCGGAGTTCACCCAGGTGGACGAGGAAATGTCCTTTGTCAATGAGGACGATATCATGACCATCAACGAAGGTCTGATCAAGCGCCTGTGGAAAGAAATGCTGGGCGTGGATGTGCAGACCCCGTTCGTGCGTATGCCGTGGGACGAGGCTATGGGCCGTTTTGGCTCCGATAAACCGGATACCCGCTTTGGCCTGGAAATTGTGGATGTGACCGACATTTTTGATGGCACCGAGTTTAAGCCCTTTGCCGCAGTGTTGGAGCAGGGCGGCAGCATCCGCGCCATCAATGCCAAGGGCCTGGCTGGCAAGCTGACCCGCAAGCACATTGACAAACTGGGCGAGGTTGCCAAGACTTATGGCGCTAAGGGTCTGGCATTCAGCCGCCTGACCGAGGAAGGCACTTCTTCCAGCTTTGAAAAGTTCCTGACCGAAGAGGAAAAGGCAGCCCTGTACAAGGCGATGGAGCTGGAAACCGGCGACGTGCTGCTGATCGTCAGCGATGCTGACTGGGTCAAGGCCTGCACCGCGCTGGGCCAGGTTCGTTTGGAAATCGGCCGCAAGTACGGCCTGATCGACCCCGACAAGTTCAACTTCCTGTGGGTGGTGGACTTCCCGCTGTTTGAGTACAGCGAGCAGGAGGGCCGCTGGATGGCCATGCATCATCCGTTCACCCTGCCCAAGGCAGAGGATATTGACAAGGTGGAAACCGACCCCGGTGCCTGCCATGCCGTGGCATACGATATTGTACTGAACGGCGTTGAGATGGGCGGCGGTTCTATGCGTATCAATGACCCTGCTTTGCAGGACCGCATGTTCAAGGCCCTGGGCTTTACCGAGGAAAAGGCTCGCGAGAGCTTTGGCTTCCTGATGGATGCCTACAAGTTCGGCGCACCCCCGCACGGCGGTATGGCTTACGGCCTGGACCGCATGGTAATGCTGATGCTGAAGAAGGATTCCATCCGCGATGTCATCGCATTCCCGAAGGTGCAGAACGCAGGCGAGCCGATGTCCGGCGCACCAGATATTGTTGACCCGCAGCAGCTGAAGGACCTGTCCATTGCATTGACGTTGACAGAGTAAATATTAAAGGCAACACCGCACAATTCCCGCCTTGCGGCTTAAGCACCGCTCCGGCGGCTGCGGCACGGCATCTGCGTTGCCAAAATGCTCGATAAGACATCCAGTATTATCTGCGCTTTTGGCTTAGCATCTGCCGCACCTCGCTCGCCGTATCGGCACTTAGAATTATGCGGTATTGCCTAAAGTTGAAAGCCCCGCCGGGCGGCCATTGATGTGGCTGTTTGGCGGGGCTTTTGGTGTTGGCGGGGAAAAGAGGGCGGTTAAGGTATAGGCACGAGAACGTTTTAAAGAAAACATCCCGTTATAAAATGTTATGTAAGGAGCAGAACAAAAAGAGCGGCAAATAATAAAAAGACAGCTGCTCATAAAACTCTTGGGCAGCTGCCTAAATTATAATTTAATATAATATTGTATTAAAGTTTCTTCGGTTCCCTTCTTTTCAAAGAAGGAACAAAATCCCCCGTATAAATCTTAGGCAATACCGCATAATTCTAAGTGCCGATACGGCGAGCGAGGTGCGGCAGATGCTAAGCCAAAAGCGCAGATAATACTGGATGTCTTATCGAGCATTTTGGCAACGCAGATGCCGTGCCGCAGCCGCCGGAGCGGCGCTTAAGCCGTCAGGCGGGAATTGTGCGGTATTGCCCTTACTCTTTTGTCACAAACACCAGGCCTGCGCAGCCGGGGCCGGCGTGAGAGGCAATGACGGGGCCAAGGCGGGCAACGCGCCCGCCGGTCATGTGCAGGTTTTCGTGCATGTAATGGTGGAGGGGGGCCAGTACACCTTTTTCGTCCGAATACAGCAAAGCGTACCCGTACCGAGGGTCCACCCCGCCCATCTTTTCAATGTTCTTAAACATTGCCACAAACGCGCCGGGGCGGCCGCGGGCCGTATCCGCCAGCTTGATCTGCCCATCCACGACCGAAAGCACCGGCTTGACACCCAGGGCACCGCCCACCAGCGCCACCGCGGCGGGCAAACGCCCGCCCTTGTGCAGGTGCTTCAGGCTGTCCACTACGGCCAGAACGCGGATGCGCTGCTTGAGCTGTTCCAGCTCAGCGACAATCGCGTGCGCGGGCAGGTGCTCCTCGTCGCGCAGGCGCAGCGCTTCGCGAACCAGGATGCCCTCGCCCTGGGATGCCGTGCGGGAATCCACAAAAAAGACATCCTCAAAATCGCAGCTTTCCGCTGCCAGCCGCGCGCACTGATAGGTGCCGGACAGGTTAGAACTGATCAAAATGGCAATTACCTGATCGCCGTTCTCCTTGGCATCCTCAAAAATTGTCATAAAGGATTGGGGGCTGGGCTGGCTGGTGCGGGGGGGAATCTTGTCCACTTTCAGATGTGCATAAAATTCATCAGCCGTCAGCTCCACACCGTCCAGCCCGCCGGTGCCATCGGCAAAGGTAACGGACAGGGGCACAGTGTACACGCCGGGACGGGCACTGTCGGTCGCGGTCAGATCGGAAGCGGAATCAGTCAGAATACGAATCATGCGGAAAAACCTCTTTCTGTGCGGCAGCGCCCGGCGGCAAAAAAACAGCGCTGGGATGCAACATGGTTGGGTGGTAAGCAATCGTGAATACACATAATTCTAACACAATAAAAAAAAATGTCAAATATTTGAGCAAATATTTACGAAAAGGTAAAAAACAGCCGCACATCAGCGTGCGGCTTGGGGAATATGAGCAATAAAATTTTAAAATCAGACAGCTGTACAAAATATTTTGTACAGACGTATAAAAGTTCGGATGCTGTTGGTGGATGGTTCAGATGTTGTGTGAGCGGCAAATTTCGCAATGTAGGGGGGATTGCATTAAGTTGGCGGGCGGCCAATGAAAGTGTGTAGCTAGAAAGCCAAACGCACGACAGGGGAAGGGTTTATTCCGCTGAATTTAAGTTGGCGGCGGAGAACCTGTGGTGACAAGCTCCCCGCGGGGGGAATATCGCAGAGAGACAGAAGGGGCCGGGGCGCTGTTTGCGCTGGACGCGAGGCGGCCTGAAGGTTCCCTTACCACCAACCTTAAAAATCAATCTGTAGGGGTCAATGCTTGCATCGTCCCGTAGACTGGCCCTGCCGGACATCTCACCTCGAAAATAGGGCAAACGCCTTACCGCACGCCATCGCGCAGGCGCTGTACGCAGGCAGTGATCACAGCGGCAGCGGTGTCGATTTCTTCTGCCGTGTTGGCGGCATCCAGCGTCAGCCGCAGGGTGCTTTTGGCCTGGGCGGGGGTCAGGCCAAGGGCCAGCAGTACATGGCTGGGTTCCACCGCACCGGCGGAACAGGCAGAGCCCGCGGAAGCGCAGATCTCGGCTTCGTCCAAAAGCAGCAGCAGGGTTTCGGCCTCCACGCCGTCAAAGGTAATGTTCACATTGCCGGGCAGGCGCTGGGCCGCATCACCGTTCAGATGGGTGCCGGGAATGGCCAGCAGCCGCTCCGTCAGGCGCTGGCGCAAATCCAGACAGCGGGCTGTGTTGGCGGGCAGGTTGGCATCCGCCTGGGCCAGTGCCGCAGCAAGGCCCGCGATGGCGGGTACGTTCTCAGTGCCCGCGCGGTGGCCGCGCTCCTGGCCACCGCCGTACAGCACGTTCTGCAAGGCAATACCGCGCCGGGTATACAGCGCACCGGCTCCCTTTGGCCCGTGGAACTTGTGGCCGGAAAGGCAGAGCAGGTCAATGTTCGTGGCCTGCACATCAATGGCCAGGTGCCCGGCAGCCTGTACAGCGTCAGTGTGGAACAGCACGCCGTGCTCCCGGCAGAGGGCACCAAGTTCCGCAATGGGCTGCACGGTGCCGATTTCGTTGTTGGCAAACATGATGCTGACCAGGCAGGTGTCCGGCTGCAAGGCGTCCGCCAGCTGCTGCGGGGTGATAAGCCCGGCGGCGCTCGGCGGCAGCAAGGTTACAGTGAAACCCTGCGTTTGCAGCGCCTGTAAAGTATGCAGCACGGCGTGGTGCTCGATCTGGGTGGAGATGATGTGCCGTTTGCCTGCGGCAGCGCCCAGGGCGGCACCGGTGTATAAAGCCTGTACGTCGGATTCGGTTCCGCCGCTGGTAAAGGTGATTTCCGCCGGGCGCGCGGCGTGCAGTACGCGGGCCACCGTGCGGCGGGCGTCCTCCACCAGCTTGCGGGCCTGCTGGCCGGGGCGGTACAACGCGGACGGATTGCCCCAGGCATCCTCCAGCGCGGTGCGCATGGCATCCAGCGCAGCGGGGCAGGGGCGCGTAGTGGCAGCATTATCCAGATATATCATGGAAAAATCCTCCCGGTAACATGGTGGTGCAGGATTTTGGGGTGTTTGCTGCTAGCGCAAACTGGAACTTGTCGGAGTGAAACTCCTCCATCTTGCTGACGCAAGACCGTTCTGTCGCTTGAAAGCCCCA
>UMHI01023963.1_pt1 | contig 14621 bp, 18 predicted proteins | sample 1965481 | NCBI WGS metagenome assembly UMHI01 (sample SAMEA4836093, study PRJEB28245) | human gut metagenome | biome: gut microbiome; material: fecal sample | place: Denmark | collected 2008 | reverse complement strand
TCACGGCCTTGATGATTCTGCGATAGCAAGCATCTCCTTTATGGTTGCAAGGTCTACAAGTCCGACGCCGGTAAAGTGGATGTCAATACCCACCCGCTTATGCCCGTTCACCATTTCACTGTTGTGAACCTCGATTCGCTTGATAATCTTATTGACCACCTCCGGCGTGAGTGTTTCCATACTGGAGTACTCCCTGAGTCCTGCCAGCAAAAGTCGAATATCCACGCTCTCCCGTTCGAGTTCGGCCAGCTCTTTTTCCTTTGTACTGACGGATTGCAGTAGCTCTGCCTGCTCTTTTTCGTACTTTACTGCCATACGGGAATAACGCTCGTCAGACAGCTTGCCCGCAAAATTATCCTCATAGAGTTTGGCAATCAGCCGGTCGATTTCATCGATACGGTGTTTTCCGGCAGCGATGTCCGATTTGATAGATCGGATATTCTGATCTTTCCCCGCAGATTGTTGCTTTCCAATCATTTGCAGAAAGAATGATTCGTGACAGGTGACGAAATCTGCAAGATCGCTGACCGCCACTGAGACGATTTGTTCCAGCGCGACATTCCGGACATAGTGAATTGTGCATTCTCCTCGACCGGACTTGTAATTGGCACAGCGAAAAAATTCCTGATTTGCTTTCAAACTCTTAGCCGCACAAAAGTGGAGCTTTGAACCGCAGTCTGCACAAAAAACCAATCCGGAAAACAGGCTTGTTTTCCCCGTCGCAGTCGGGCGACGCTTATTCTTGCGCAGCTCCTGCACCCTAATCCAAGTATTTTCGTCAATGATCGCTTCCTGTGCGTTCGGTACGATGCTCCATTCCTCCTCCGGCTTGCGAATCAGTTTGTGTACTTTGTAGCTGACGGTAGTCGTTTTCAGATTAATCATACAGCCAGTGTATTTTCGATTGCTCAAGATGGCGTCAATGGTGCTGTCCTTCCATAAATACGGATCGCTCGGCATAGGACGATTGGCGGAAGAAGAACCGACCGAATAGTAATATGCGGTAGGGGTAAGAACCTTCTCCTTTTGCAGAAGCCTCGCAATCTGCTCCGGGCCTTTTCCTTCAAGACAAAGGTGGTAAATCCTTCGTACTACCTCGGCGGCAGCATCATCAACAAGCCACTTTTCTTTATCAAGCTCGTCACGCTTGTAGCCGTATGGTACCCGGAAGTTGCTTCTTTTACCGTTGGCCGCCTTCATTGCCCACACAGCCCGCACTTTTTTGCTGGTCTGCGCTGCATACCACTCGTTAAAAATGTTGTGGAATGGCATCATCTCCGTGCCCTCGCCGGTTTCGGTATCCACACGCTCCTGAATGGCGACAAATTTCACACCTAAAGTTGGATAGATGATTTCTAAATACCGGCTGGTTTCCACGTGCTCACGCCCGAAACGGGACAGGTCCTTGACGATAACCGCTGATACTTTCCCGGCTTCAATCAGTGCCTCCATTTCCCGAAAGCCCGGACGCTCAAAGGTCGTGCCGCTGATTCCGTCGTCCACAAAATACTTTGGATGCAGATAGCCGTTCTTCTTGGCGTAATCCATCAGAATGATCTTTTGATTCTGAATACTGTTACTCTCTCCGTCCAAACCGTCGTCCTGCGAAAGGCGGCAGTAAAGAGCTGTGATTTTTTCCTGGTCTGCATTTTTATTGACTGTCATAGCGTTTAACTCCTTTCCGACAGCCGAATCAAGCAATGGGATATATGCCATTATATTGATTTCGGCTGCTCTTTTCGATTGTGCGGTTGCCTCCATTCCTTCTGAAGCAGCAGCTCCTTGAACTGCTCCAACACGCACTGCCGCCCCTTGGGGTCATAATGAGTCGTAACATCATAAACCGTACCACCGATTTTCATATAAAAATGCGAGTCGGCATTGTTTTCAAAAAGTTGATTATACGGATATGTTTGAATGAATTGTTCCATAGGGACACCTCCTCATCTTTCATCCCGATTGCGCTGGCGGACGAGATATTTGCGATAATAGTCGCAAGCCTTGATGATAAAATCTTCTGTTTTCTTCGCATCCAGCCCTTGCGGAAGAACCTTCCGCAGACGGGAGGTGGGAACTTTCACCATTTCCCGCTGGTTAGCTTTTTCCTCCGACATAACGGTTTGGATGGTTGCCTTGGTCAATGCGCTCTCCCGGTCAGCCCTGTGCATCCGCCAAGCCTGCGAATAGGACGGGGTGCAGTCGTTGATGGCACACTGTTCCAAAACCTCCCGCTGGCTGGATTCGTCAAGAAACGAAAGCTCCACACCGACAGACAAGGCGATTTCACCTTTATCCATCTTTTCAAGGAACTCTGGGATGAGATAGGTCAGGCGGATATAGCGCCGTACCTGAGATTTGCTGTCATCGGACTGCTGTGCAATAATCTCAGCGGTTTCCAACTTCCGACCAAGTTGGTCGGAAGTTAGGTCGGAGCGGTGTCCTTGTCTGCTCATTGCTTCCAGTTTCATTCTGTACGCAAACGCCTTTTCGGACGGCAAAATATGCTCCCGGTGCAGATTGCTGTCCACCACCGCAATGGCGGCAGCATCCCGGTCAATGGCATAAATCAAGGCAGGGACCTCGGTGATCCCTGCCTTTCGTGCGGCGTGCAAGCGGCGGTGGCCGCTTACGACTTCATATTCATCTGTATTTTCAATCGGCCTGACGATCAGCGGCGAGAGAACGCCTTGCATCTGTATGCTTTCAATCAGCGTGTTCATCTCCGCATCGTCCCGGACCTGATAGGGGTTATTTTCAAAGGAGCGCAGCTTGGAAACTGCAATTTTGGTTTGTTTCATCGTTCAATCTTCCTCTCTTTCTTTCGTGTCAGGTTGTTGTGTTCCATTTCGGTTTTACGCTCGGCATCCAGAAGCTTCTGTATTTTGGGAATGTGCTCTGCGATACGCAGAACGGTTTTCCTCTCCCGTCGCAAAGGAGTGAGCACTTTTGTAATCTTTTTGCAGTGTTCCTTCAGGCCAGCTTCTTCCTCCGGAGATTTCACTCGGCGCAGCTTCAGGCGCAGGGCGTAGCGCTGTTCCTCCAGCGCCGAAATCCGGGCGGTCAACCCCTCCTGAAATGACAAAAGCTCCTTTGGCGACTCAATGCGGTGGTCGCAAAGGAGCTTGTATTCTTCCAGATATTGATCCAGCTTCCGTACCTCCGCCCGCATGGCCGGTGATAAAGGGCGGCGGTCGGTGTTTTCAATGTTGCTGCCGGTGCAGATTTTCAGCAGTTCAATGAAAATCTCGAACAGCAGCGTAACGGTATCTTGCCTCTGTGCTTGCCGCAGGTGATACTCAATAGCTAGCAGCGGTGCTCGTTTTCGCTGCGGATAGGCGTATCCGTACAGCTCCGGCTTCCGCTGGTTTTCAAGGCACCGCTCCCGGATGGCTTCTCTGCTAAACTGTGGCCCAAGGCTGTCAATGCGAATAGGGCGCTGCCAGCCGTCGATGATGACGGAGGGGTGGGCATAATGGAAGTCCCGCTGGAAGCGATAGCCCAAACATTTCAGGTAATATTCAATTTCACGGAATGAACCGCACTTGGCCAGCGCCTCCTCCACATCCCGGCGCAGCATATCCCGGTGGGTCTGGTTACCTGCCTTGTGGACCCAGTACTCTTTCTTCTTGCCTTTGCTGTAAAACTCGCTGTTTTCCAATACTGACAGCTCGTGCTCCCGGCAGATCTCATCGGAGATTTTACGCAGCTCCTTGTGGTCGCCGATTTTGTTTTTGAACTTTGCGCCGTCCTTGAAGGACACAGGATTTACAACAAAGTGGCAATGCACATTGTCGGTGTTCAGGTGGACGGTGACGAGCACTTGATACCGGTCGCCCCACATCCTTCTTGCGGTTTCCTTGCCAATGGCAAACGCCTGCTCCGGCGTTACCTCGCCCTCACGGAAGCTTTGAATGCCGTGGTAGCCGACGACTTTTCCACGCAGACCGAACCGCCGCTGGACGGCGATCATCTCGGCGTAGGCGTTCTGCGCCGAGCAATTGATACCTCCCGCGAACATTTTGCAGTCGGTTTTATCATCGTTCTCTGCGTAGCGCAGGGCAGCGTATAGATCCTCGTCCAGATATTCCGGGGCGGTGGTCTTGTCGGGATTGTCGGCGTAGTCCAGTGTGGCTTTCAGGTTTTTGAACACAGGCCAAAAGCCTGTCACCGCCATACTGCATCACCCCTTTCCCGGGAAGCAGGAACTCTGCTGTGATCTGTTTCAGCACCGTGTAAATTTCTTTGTTCAGCTCCGGGGAGCTGGCTTTATCCGCAAGCTCGCCCAGCTTTTCAAGGCAAGCAAAAAGAGCGTCAGGCGGAACCGCTCTCGGTTCATATCCCAATGCTCTTTGCTTCACATATTCAGTTGTACTCAGCCCGCATTTTCGGGCTTTGGTTTGAATCTTTTCCTTCTCCTTTGCCGTCACACGGACGGCAATACGAACATCTTTCCCCATACACATCTCTCCTTTCGGGGGATTGGGGGCTGCGCCCCCAAAGAGGCAGCCGATTTCGGCTGTGATTGGGACTTTGGCGGCACACAAAGTCCCTGCTTGCTATACCATAGGACGCCCCCCGCAGGGCATAAGGAAAAGCGGCTGTCAGATACCGAGATTTCAGCGCATTTCTACGCTGCACGATGCCGCAAACCGCTTTCTTGTCCTTGGGATACATCTTGTTTCTGAGCCAAAATGGCTCTGCTTCTGCTGAGAACACTGCAATTTGAGCCACATCTCGGCATTTTGGCTCAGCCGAACATCTCAAGGTCATCCAGCACACTCTTTTCATTTTCGGCTTGCTGCTCCTCGGTCAACTCCGGTTGTACCTGCTCAAAAACAGGAAGTGCCGCAGCAAACGACACCTCCTGCAATTCCTCGCGTATGACCCGCCGAATATCCTCCAATAAAAAGCTGCTTGCGGATGACTGCCGCTGCATTTCGTTTAAGACCGCCGTTACCATAAAAGCGTTGCGGGATTTATCCAGCGACTGTAAATACAGTGCGGCTTTCGCCTCTTTTGGCTTGTCCAAATCAAACCGCACATTGATTCGATATTTGCTCATCCCTTCGCCTCAGCCTTCATCTGTGCCTCCGCCAGATATTCATACCCCTTTGCAGCGGCGCAGATGTCCTCAACGAATTTTACACGGTCGGTGCTGAACTTATAAAAGTTCTTCACAAGGCAGCCGCCTCCACCGGTCACATACAAGGTCATCGTGCTTTCGTCATAACCGTGTTCACGGAGTCTGCGGAGGATGTCCCGCACATACTCGGCGGCGACGCCTTTGATGATTTTCAGGTCGGCAGGCGCAATATTTGCCGTGCCGGTGATCAGCACCTCGTCGATGATGGCATCGTTGATTTCCCGCTGCGTTCTCTGCATAAACGCCTCCCGGACAGCAAGGGTACACTGGTAAGTCCCGAATTTCTCGGTGAACATTTTGCCCTGCTGCGGCTTGCCGTTGATCATATACAGCGTGTTCATCGTGCCGTTGCCGATGTCGGCAATCAGGTTGACGCCTTTCAGTGTGGTTGCAAAGCTCGCAATAGCGGCGTACCCCTGCGGATAAATGCGCACATCATCAATATAAAGGCGGTAGTCTGCCTTTTTGTAGGTGAACTCCACCTCGGCGTTCTTCATCAGATATGCTCTAAAATCTGCCTTTTGCCCGCTTGTCCAGGTCAGGGGCAGACCGGCGGCAATCACAATGTGCGCCTCGGTAAGATTTTCGGCTTTCAGCTCCTTGGCGATGGCCGCAAGGGTCATCACATAATAATCCTCGTCCTTGATTTTGTCCGGTGCAAACTCCTTGTGCCCCTCGCCGATGAGATAATACCTGCCGCCGTAGACCAGCATATCCGCCGTGAACAGTGGCTCATGGTCATAGGCGGTGATGCCGGTGGGAAAACAGCAATTTGCCGTTTTCATATTCCCGTACCCGTGGTCAATGCCGATGATTTTTGTGTTGTGGATCGTTTTCATCATAAGTCCTTTCCTGCGCATAGCGCATTTCAAAATATTTCGGATAACTCTTTTTCGGGCGGTTATCCATTGATCCCGTTTTGCCGTAAGATTTCTGTGTACAGTTCCTTTTCAGCCGGTAATACCGCTTTCAGAAAATAGTTGCAGTAGATACCGTACCGAGAAATGAGCTGCACGCATTTCGTTTCCTCACCATCATCCAGCAGCAGACAGTTGCCCTTATAGCAATTACAGCAAGTCTTGTGCACAAGGGTTTTGATTTTTGCCCGTTGCCTTGGCGTAATTCTGAATACCATAGACTAAACCTCCTTTTCGTTTTACGGGCAGCAAAAAAGCCGCCGAGTGTGATCTCGACGGCTCGATGACTGCCTTCTGTATATTGAATGGGGGAAACGACTGAAAAGGGTATGTTTATAGCAACACAGTAAAAATGCTGTCCGCAACATCGGGAAAAAGCCTTGAATATCAGGCGCTTTTCTGCTACAATTATATAGAACAAATGTTTCTGTTTGGCGATTCGGAGAAAAAACATCTTGGCTTTTTATCGCCGCAAGACCGGTTTATGGGACACTTGGCTTGATAAAATATAGAAGGAGGCAGGGCGTATGAGCGATGGACTTGGCTTTCTTACTGCCGTTTACCGGGACGGTCGTGTACATATAGGCGGCAAAAGCTACCCGGCAGGAACCTTTGCGGTGCAGCTTTTGAATCAGTATTATAAGGATGACACGGCGGCGAGGATCGCCGTGTTCCGGCAAAGTAACTGGAATGTACAGGAGCAGCTATGCGCCGGGTATCTGAACGAAACAGATTTTATTAAGGCCGGAAAGGAGATTCTGACAATTCTGCAAGCCCTGCCGAGGCTCAAGCCATTTTCCTCCTTGGACATTGCAGCGGAGAAGCAGCGAATTGCAGAGCTATTCACGGAAGGCAACGCTGCTGCCCTTTCCGACTATCTGCGGCGCAGAGCAGCAACAGCGCAATTCGATGGTGTGTTCCCTCCTGAATACGATAAGGCTCTATTCAAAAATGGCGAAACGATGTGCGCAACCGTTTTGAGTACCCTCTGCTTTTATGATGCTATCCCGGAGGACATGCGCAAGGCGTTTGAGCTGCTTAAACGGTTTGCATCTTGTGTAGACGAAGCCGACCGATTTGACGAGTACCACCTGCTGCCTATTGCAACGGAGGTATTCGGGACGAATTCATTTCCCTTGCACACGGAATATATTGCTCTCCCTAAACGGCGAAACAGTCGCATCCTTGTCACTGCCCGAAGAATGGCCTTTGAGAGCTACTACAGCTTTGTGCTGACAGACTTCTTTGAAGGGCTGCACCACGGGCATTACCCGAGGCAGTGCGAGGTTTGCAAGCAGTATTTCCTGATGCAGAGCGCACGGCGGCAGAAATACTGCACCTACGGTACGGCACCTGAATTGTACCACGGTGAAAAGATCAGTTGCCGCCGGTACGCCATCATTCAGGGCAAAGCGGAGCGGGCAAAGGATAACCCGCTGAAGGCCGCCTATGACCGCCGTTGCTCGGCGATCCGCTCCGAAAAGAGCCGGGGAACGATCTCTACCGAGTTTGCGCAGGCGGCGCAGGAAATGGCAAAGCGCCGGTTGGAGCAGGCAGAGGAGGACGATGCCTACGCCAAAACAAGTTATTATGCGGATTTGCAGCGTGCCAAGCTGTACGCTGACACGGACAAAAAAATGAAATGACAGGAGGTGCATCCGGTGTCCGAAAAACAGAATGAAGTTTTAGAGCAACAGCGGTATCTTTTGGAGCGCCGGATGTACCGCCTTGACCCTGCGCCGCCGAAGCTGCCAGCCCAGGAATACATCGTCCGCTATCTCACCGAAAAAGAGGAAAAGTATCTGGCTTGGTATCTGCACGATCAGGAACCTGCGCTTAATAAACTGGCGCAGGCCGCCTGCGAACGATACGCTATGACGGAGCATTTTGCGGACATCAAGCAGGCGGCGGTGTGCGGTATCTTGGTCGCCCTTCAAATGTACGATCCGGCTGTCGGCGCACCGTTTGCCGCTTTTCAAAAGCGGTATATACAGGACGGTATTGATGATTATATCCGCACAGCGCAGAGCGGTGTTGTCACGATGACGGCAGATACCTATCCCGTCCTGCGGCGCATTATGGCGATTTACCATCTAAACGGCGATAATTGCGGCGATGATAGTGTACAGAGAATTGCGGATGAAATCGGAATGGGGGAAAAGAGCGTCCGCAAGTACATTGCGATAGGCACGCTGAATGAACGCCGAGTAGATTTTTACCGGCAGTACGATGAGGACGGCGAGGAAACGGCGGAAGACATTTCGGTGGACACCACCTCGCAGCCGGACAAGCTGTATTTTCGGGCGGTGCTATACGACGCACTGCACGAGGCTTACGACAGCCTAACCTACCGGGAACAGCGCACGGTTGCCAAGCATCTTGGCTTCTGCGATACCTGCTGGTCGGTCAGGAAAGCAGTGTTGATAAACGGTGAAATCGAGTACAGCCCCATAAAACCCATGACCTTTGAAGAAATCTCTCACTCCGCCAGCCGCAGGTCCGACAAGGCTTCCGAGCGGACATACAATAACGCTTTAGAGAAAATGCGGAAAGCTCTGCTTTCCTATCTTGAACTGTGGGAATAATCAAACCATATAAACGCAAAAAGCCCCGATGAGTACAGAGAAAATCTGAAACTCATCGGGGCTTTCGTTTATATCCGCACATTCGATTCTTGTCATCGATTTTCTTACAATAAACAGTGACAATTTCTGTTTTCATACTTTTCGAGTAGAATATCAGAAAAACTCGGAGGTAAATACGAATGAAAGGACTAAGAATTACGACCAAAGATATTGCCGGATTCAGAGAGCATCTGATTTTGGAGGAACGGAGTGCAGCAACCATTCAGAAATATATTCGGGATGTAAATGCGTTTATGGCATACGCGCAAAACAGCGCCATTACAAAAGAAACCGTCATTGCATATAAGAAATATTTGCAAGAGAACTTGCTATGCGGAGCGTTAATTCCATGCTGGCCAGCATCAACAGTCTGTTTGTGTTTCTTGGCTGGCACGATCTGAAGGTAAAAGCCCTGAAGCTGCAGCAGCAGGTTTTCTGCCCTGAAAAAAAGAGTTGACAAAGGAAGAGTAAACCCGACTGTGCCGGACAGCGGTGCGAAAACACAATGAACGGCTTAACCTGATTTTGCAGACGATATGCGGCACAGGTATCAGGGTCAGCGATTTGCAATATATAACGGTTGAGGCGGTAGAACACGGAGAGGCAGTCGTAAACTGTAAGGCCAAGACCCGATCCGTATTTATCGTAAAGGAACTAAGGCAAAAATTGCTCCGCTACGCAGCAGAGCAAGAAATCAAGTCGGGTATGATTTTCGTGACCCGCACGGGCAAACCCATCAGCCGCACGAATATCTGGCGGGAGATGAAAGCGTTGTGCATCGAGGCAGATGTCAACCCGCAAAAGGTGTTCCCGCAGAACCTGCGCCACCTGTTCGCCCGTGTATTTTACGGTATCGAGAAGGATATTGCCAAGCTTGCTGACATTCTCGGTCACTCAAGTATCAATACCACAAGGATCTATATCATCTCAACAGGGACTGAGCACCGCCAGCGCATGGAGAATATGCGGCTCATAATATGAAAAAGGCCGCCAAAAGCGGCGGCAAATACATAATCGGTATTATGTTGTAAAGCAAGATAAAAATAGACACCCGCATTCATACTGCGAGGCGTCAAATTTGAAAAAAGCGTATAGGAAGCCAAGCCTTTTCATTTTTGTTTGAAAAGGCTTATTTGTATTGTATGAAAATCGACAATTCTCTCACTAATTATACTTTTCTCGTTAAAACACTTGCTTTTTATTGGGAAATGATATATACTTTATCTATATAAATAGGTCGTTTTCGACTATTCTCATGCAGAGCTACAACATAATACCGATTATGTTGCACTCGAATTAATTAGGAGGAGGGAGTTCAATGGCACCGATTGCTTCCGTTATCAAATACGAAGGTGATAATAGCACCTTTATTTGGAAGCACCCCTGTGAGGACTTCAACACAGCGTCTCAACTGATTGTCCACGAGTCACAGGAAGCAATTCTCTTTCTGAACGGACAAGCACTCGACCTGTTTGGGCCGGGACGGCACACGCTGGAAACAGAGAATATTCCCATTCTGCGTCATCTGATCAACATTCCGACAGGTGGCGTGAGCGCATTTCATTGCGAGGTCTATTTCATCAATAAAACTGAGCAAATGGCAATTCGCTGGGGAACAGACAGCAAGGTGCAGTATGTAGAGCCTACATACAAATTTCCACTTTCCATTGGCGCAAGTGGGGAAATGTCCCTCTGCGTAGATGATTCCCGCAAACTGCTTGTCAAATTGGTTGGCACAGAGCGCATACTCGACCGCCAGCAACTGACAGCCTATTTCCGCAGTATCCTGATGACCAAGGTAAAAACCTACATTGCGCAGACAATGCGGGCTAATGCCATCAATATTTTTGAAATCGATGAGAGCCTTGAGACATTCTCGGCAGATATTCAGCAGAGGCTGATTCCTGATTTTCTGGACTACGGCGTGCAGCTCAAGCGATTCTATGTCACTACGGTGGTTAAACCGGACGGCGATCCGCAGTATGAAAAGTTCAAGGAACTACATTTCCGCCAGTATGCCGATATAGCCGAGGCAAAGCTGAAACAACAGACCGATGTGATCCACGCACAAACCGAAGCGCAGAAGGTCGTCATCGATTCTCAGGCGCAGGCAACCAAGCGGATGCAGGAAGGCTACACCTATCAGCAGGAGCGCGGATTTGATGTGGCGCAGGATGCCGCCAAAAATGAAGGCGCAGGCCAGTTTTCCAATATGGGCATCGGACTGGGAATGATGGCTGGTGTTGGTGGTACAGTAGGCGGCATGGTTGGTGGAGCCGTATCTGACGCATTTGCTGGAGTAACGATGCAACCGCAAACGGCGGCAAACCGGTTCTGCGACCAATGCGGAGCTGAGCTGACACCCGGTGCAGCATTCTGCGATGAGTGCGGTGCGCCGCAGGCAGCTCCCGATATCTGTGCAAAATGCGGCTTTAAGTTCACAAAGCCCGGTAAGTTCTGTCCCAAGTGCGGCGCAAAGAGGGAGGGCTGACGATGAAAAAGAATATTTCAAAGGGCTATTTCATTCTTGGCATCCTGTTCATCTTGGTCAGCGTAATTGCGTTTTCTGTTCCCGCAGCAAAAACAGCAGCATTTTGGATTTCTTACGGATTTGCCGTGATTGCATTTGCCGCCCAGCTCATCATTTGGAAAGCGGCTCTTGGTCGCAGCGAATCCTTGAAAAGCAAGTTCCTTGGTTTCCCTGTCGTTCATATTGGCATTGTTTATCTTATAGTTCAGGTCATTGCTCTCGCCGTATTTCTGTTTATTCCCACACTTCCGATTTGGAGTGCAGTCGTTGCCTGCGCAGTGATTGCAGGCGTATCCGCTGTCTGCATGATTGCTTCGGATGTTGGACGAAGCGAGATTGAGCGTGTATCTGCAAAGGTGCAGGAAAAGACTTTCTATATCAAGCAACTGCAGGCGGATGTCGAACTACTGGCTGGCTCTGAAACAGATACTGCAACAAAATCAGCGTTGATGCAGTTGGCAGAGAAAATACGCTATTCCGATCCTATGAGTGACGAGCAGTTGTCAGATATTGAAGATCGAATCACGGAGAAAATCGCCGAACTGAAAGTATCTACAGATAAAACAATAATTATTAACGAGCTCAATTCGCTTTTGGACGAGCGAAATAGAAAAATCAAAATTTTTAAGTAATTGGAGGAAAGAGAAAATGAAACAGCTCACTTGTGAAATGTGCGGAAGTACAGACTTGATTAAAGACGGCGGTGTGTTTGTGTGCCAAAGTTGCGGATGCAAGTACTCTATTGAAGAAGCCAAACGCATGATGATTGAGGGCACTGTTGATGTTCAGGGTACTGTTAAAGTGGATAACAGCGCTTTTGTCGAAAAGTATCTTGCCAACGCTCGACGTGCAAAAGAAAAGGAAGACTGGGAGGAAACTGAAAAATACTACAATATGGTCGAGCAAAATGATCCTGACAATATTGAAGCCATCTTTTACAGCTCCTATGGAAAAGCAAAGGCTTCTTTGACAGATGGTGATGTTTACAAGAGAGCTGCGACTTTCAAAGTCCTAAAGAATTGCATTTCCGTTGTTGATGATCACTACAAGCCTGAACGCAGAGAAGAGAATAAGCAAGCTATCATTTCAATGGGCATTGACCTCGGAAAAATGGTGTGTAGTAATTTCGTTTTTACTGAATGGAAAAACGGCTACGGAGTGGTCACTAGAACCAACAAGGGTGAAACAATACAGATGTTTTCCGGTCTCCTGGATGCGTTCAAAGAAACGATGGACAATATCCAAAAGATTGATGATCAGCCGTATTTACACGAAGCTGCTATTTCATTTTATACAATAGCCATGGCGACTAATTACTGGAAAAAAGACTTTTTGCAAAAATGGATTGACGAGGAAAAAAGAGAGCTTGAGGCATTAAAAGCAAAAGCGATTTCTGCTTATTGGGCTGAGCATGCCGAGGAAAAAGCAACCCTTGACCAAGAGAGGGAAGATTTATCAGCAAAAGTCGCAAACTTGAACGCCGAGATTTCGTCTTTGCCTGAAGTAAAAGAGGAAGCACAAATTGAAGCGAAGATTGAGGCACTACAGCAAGAGAAATCTGCGCTGGGCCTTTTCAAAGGTAAGGAAAAGAAGGCTCTGCAGGAGCAAATTGATGGTCTTATCTCTGGTGACTTGAAAAAAGCGAAGGAGAATAGGGCAACAGCTGTCGCACCTATTCAGCAGCAGATTGATTCTGCTAACACAAGAATTGCGGAAATTGACAAGGAACTAACACAAGAGCGATAAAAGAGCGAGTTGTGCCTTGCTTATTGGAGGATATTGTGGCTGTTTTTGTTAATCGTAATCCCAAATGGCTGAACTGGATTGCTCCGGAACAATTTAATGACTACGATTTATTTCGTATTGTAATTTTCTTTGTTTTTCATTCGCCGTGCTCCGAACTGTCATCAATGTGCAGAACACTTGAAGAATATGGATGGTCAACACCTTGGCGGAAACCATATTACCTAAATCGCCAGTTGAAGCAAGCAGCATCAAACTATGAACTGATTTTCTCAGCAAAAGGGTACGATGAGATGGATATTGCCTTGGACAAAGCTGCATTAAAGGATGATTTTCCATCTGATTTGACCCGTGAAAGAATCTGCATTTACAATAATCAAAGCAATCAATTTATGAGTGTATTTTATCATTTAAGAAATGCCTTTGCCCATTGCCGATTAAATTTGATTGATGTTAATGGAGAGTGTGTTTTTATCATAGAAGATGTTCAACCAAATAGAAAAGGAGACAAGGTGAAGGTGTCCGCCAGAATGGTATTACGGAAAAGTACACTGCTTAAATGGATAGATTTGATTGAGAATGGTGAACGAGAGTATAAACGGACAACCGAGTAAACTAAAATGTATTCTCGTTGAAGTAGTCTCATTTTTGTGGACTTCGGACAAAAGCATATGTGTGCAACAAGTAGCGACCATTTCTAAACTGCAATACAAATCACAAGGGGGAGATACCTTTTCGCAGGTATCTCCCCCTAATTTTATATGAGTATTAGTTCACTATTTACAATTTCAGTCGCACGGCTTCGAATGTTGTTCATCCGCTTGACCCATTCCATTTGGTCGTCGGCTTTCAGCGTTTCCGTAATGCCCTCTGCATCTGCCATTTGTTTTACCAGCCGAAGGAAAAGCTCTTCTGCCTGCCGGTCAATATCTGCGAGATAGGCGTTCAATTCGCCGCTGGTCAGCAGGTTGGCATATAGCACACGGTGATGCTCCTTGAGATATCGTAAATGCCGCTGTCCCCATACCCCGATTGGCTGATCTTCCTCCGGCTCATCATCTCCGACAACCAGGTAATAGTCACCGATCAATTCATATTTCAGCCCTGTGCGTTCATCGGTAATGTACTTTTCCATCATCAGCGCCTCCATCCCCACAACATTGACTTCTGCGGCTTTGCCTTGGCGACTTTGATTAATATCTCATCTACGGCATCTGCGTACCGTCCCGCCGCAATCAACTTGTTGCGGAACCGGTTCAGCCCCTCAATGATAAGCCGCCATTCCTGCCGGTTCAGTTCTACATAGTATTTCTGCTTCATACGCTGTTCCTCCTTTGATTTTCTGCAATTATTGTAGCAGGAGAATTATCGTAAATCGAATGTACGGATATAAAAAAATCACCGAGAAAAGTTTTCATAATGAACTAATCTCGGTGATTTTCCTTGCCATTGCTACGCCTGACAACTAAGTCCTTTAAACATTTCGTTTTCAGTCCGTGGTTTTGCAACTCGGTTTTTCTCCCATTGCCGATTCAGCTGCGGTGATAATTTGATTTACTGCCTTATCAACGAAAACCGAAGTGTTTTCAGGGCTTTTGAGCATTTTGTAAGAGAAATTATCTCTTGCTGAACTGAGGTGCGCGACGAGCGGCTTTGAGGCCGTA
>UMHI01026625.1_pt1 | contig 14883 bp, 18 predicted proteins | sample 1965481 | NCBI WGS metagenome assembly UMHI01 (sample SAMEA4836093, study PRJEB28245) | human gut metagenome | biome: gut microbiome; material: fecal sample | place: Denmark | collected 2008 | reverse complement strand
TCATCGTTATTTTTCCTGAAGCAAAGGCTCTGACGGAATTTTTTATTTTCCCCTTACATCAGAAATTTGCCGACGGGAAAAGGCTTCCACGGATGGGGTGGACTGCCAAAAAACGGGAGTGCAGGAGAGACAAGGAAAAGGACGGGACGGAATGGGGAAAGAAATGATTGAAACGGAATCCGATACCGGGAAAGAAACCCATACCAATACAAATACATGAGAAACGGACAGACTACATATCCCCAAAGACTGATAAGGAAACCTAACCGAAACAGAATTAAGGCCGTAAGCAAGAATCCGGTCGCAGGACATGAAAGAAATTGCTATCTTTGCAGCCCAACTAAAAATGAGATGCAATGACCAAGGCAGAATTAACACAAGAAATATCAGACAAGACCGGCATAGACAAGCGAACCGTCTTAACCATCGTTGAAAGCCTGATGACGGAACTGAAAGAATCATTGGCACAAGGAGACGAGGTCTATCTTCGTGGCTTCGGGAGCTTCATCATCAAACGCCGCGCAACAAAAACAGCCCGGAATATCTCAAAGAACACGACCATTCTTATACCGGCACATGATATTCCGGCATTCAAGCCGTCAAAAGAGTTTATAAAGAGCATAAGCAAGTTAGAGACCATCAAAAACTGATTCAAGATGAAAGACCAGTTACGCTTGTTAAGAGACTGCATCAATGGCGACATCCCTGCTGTCGTATTCCAAGGGGATGACCGTTGTGCGCCTGAGATATTGGAAGCAGCCAAGGAAATATACCGGAAAAGCGGATGTTCTGAAGAGTTCCTGTACGATTGGCAACTGTTGATTGACGAAGTGAAGGCATATCAGAGGGAAAGCCCGGACACCGTAAAACTGCCCAGACTCTCACCGACAGAGATAGAACTGGCAAGGGAAGACATGCAAAGAAAGGGCACCAAGGCATGAAGCTGATTCTTTATTCCGCAGATTTGAGCAGTGAACTGGAACTACTGTTCGCTGACCAAGGCATCCGCGCCGGATTTCCATCCCCGGCCCAAGACTACATGTCGGAAAGCATAGACCTGAACCAAGAATTGATACGGCATCCGGCCACAACCTTTTACGCACGTGCGGTAGGTGATTCAATGAAAGGCTGCGGAATTGATGACGGAGACCTGTTGGTCATTGACAAAGCCATCTCCCCACAAAACGGAGATATAGTGGTCGCCTATATTGACGGTGAGTTTACTTTGAAAAAAGTAAGACTGGAACCGGACGGAAGCTGCCTGTGGCTTATTCCCGCCAATGACGAATATCCGCCTATAAAGATCACGGAAGAAAACGACTTCATCATCTGGGGCGTGCTTACCTATAACATCAAACGGCAGCTACGGAGATAAACATGGTCGGGCTTATTGACTGCAACAACTTCTACTGCTCATGTGAAAGGGTATTCAACCCCAATCTTCGCAATGCGCCTGTCGTTGTTTTGAGCAACAATGACGGATGCGTCATCGCCCGAAGCAACGAAGCCAAAGCTTTAGGCATTGCAATGGGGACACCGTTTTATCAAATAAGGAACCAATTGGAAACAAATAAGGTGGCGGTATTCAGCAGCAACTACACCCTGTACGGCGATATGAGCCGCCGCGTCATGATGCTGCTCTCGGAGTTTTCCTCTGAACTCACCCAATACTCCATCGATGAAGCCTTCATTGACCTCAACGGGTTCGGAAACGGAGAAGCATTGCACACTTACGGAAAAAAGATTGTGGCAACTATTGGAAAAGGAACGGGCATACCCGTCACTATGGGAATAGCCCAGACAAAAACGTTGGCGAAGGTGGCCAGCAAATACGGAAAAAAATACAAAGGGTATGAAGGAGTTTGCCTGATTGATTCAGAAGAAAAGCGCGTCAAGGCTTTACAAGGATTCGACATAGCCGATGTATGGGGAATCGGAAGAAAGCACGCCGAGAAGTTGCATTATTACGGCATCCGGACAGCATGGGACTTTACGCAGAAAAGCGAAAGTTGGGTACGGAAGATGCTGACCGTAACCGGTGTCAGGACATGGAAAGAACTGCAAGGAATAAGCTGCATAGACATCGAGGAACTGCCGCAAAAGAAGAGCATCTGCACCAGCCGCAGTTTTGCAGATCAAGGGCTTTCCGAACTCACCCAAGTAGAAGAAGCCGTAGCCAATTTTGCCGCATCCTGCTCACGCAAATTGAAGGAACAGAGAAGCTGCTGCCGTTCAATGACCATATTCGCTTATACCAGTCGATTCCGTATGGATTTACCCTCACATGCCATCAACAGAACCGTTACATTTCCCGTTCCGACCAATGACCAACAGGAACTGGTAGCCGCCACCGTTAGAGCACTCCGTTCGGAATGGCGGAAAGGAAACACATATCTATATAGGAAAGCCGGAGTCATTGCCTGGAACATCTGCCCGGATTCTGCCATACAGACCAATCTGTTTGATACCATTGACCGGGATAAACAGGCGCGTCTGGCCGCTGCCATAGATGCGATCAACCGGAAGAACGGTTACAACACGGTCAAGGTTGCCGTGCAAGGAAACGGCAAAGGATGGCACCTGAAGTGTGAACACATCACCCGGCAATATACAACCAGTTTGAAAGAGATTATACAAGTGAGGTAGACAAGCTGAATCACTATAAATTAAGGTTATCTATTCCCATATAAAAATAGTTTCAATATGTACCACCATCAATTGTTATTGAAGTTATATTCCCTTGCTCATCTTTTTGAACTCTAAGGGCATTTTCTAATTCTTCAATACTTTTTTCTTGCTCTTTAATTTTGGTTTTCTGTTTCCTTTCACATACTAAACTTATCATTGCAACTAAAATAGATAAAATTGAACTACTTGTTGAATATCCAAATATAATCAATATTATGGAAACAACCAATAAAATCATTAGCACCTTCTGAATCATAAAAATATTTTTTACTTAAGATAATATATAGAAATACTATCACATTATCAAGCAAGTTCCAACACATCCAATAGCTTAATGCCAAGTTTCTGCTCCAATTCAGCAATACTCTTAAACGAAAAATTCACTTTCCCAGATAAAATTTTACTAATGTACTGCGGAGAAACACCCAGACGCTCTGCCAAGCCATTTCTATTCAATCCATTAGATTCCATATACTCTATCAAGGACAAAGCGACAGAGCGTGACCATTCCAACCAAACTTTGTTTTCTTTTCTCCATTTCGCATTTTCTTCACAATAGGATGGAGAAACACTTTCATGTTTCTTTAAAAATTCAATAGCCTTACTCATAATTCTGTCTTCATTATTTAAAACTATTATCTTAGTAAACCAACACTATACTCATTTTCCTCGATTAGCTACAATAATAGTAAATAACTGGATCAACCAGAACAAACCAACCATTTTTAGCATTCTATGCAGATTATCTTATTCATTTCATAGAACAGAAACTATTACATTTCAATACAAAAGATTATTCTAATAATGAAAATTCTTAAATACTATAGTTAGAAAAAATATTGTAATGAACATTTATCTGAAATTTCAACACATAATCTATCATTAGCTGAAGCAATAAACTTAAACTGTTCTAAAACAATAAGCAATCACACGCTACAAACATGCAAATAAATAATACAAAATGTAACTTCCCATTCTTCTATGTATGTGATTGTATATTTTCTATCTTTTTTCGTATGCCTTTTAAGTCTTTATAAAGTAGTGTAAACATTGGCAGTCCTTTTTGGGGGTTCTTGTCTTCTAATGTTTCGATATTCAGGTAAGTGATGCAGTCTGTTATGATTTGCATAAATTCAGTCTTGTCCTCAGGGCAGATGTCTTTTATGTCTTTGAATCCTTCTTTGAGGACAAGTTGTGTCTTACGAAAAATCATATATGCCAGTGTGGTATATTCTCGCTTGATGATATAGCCGTTTGAAGCCAATTGAGAGCCTAAAACTGAAACCAGATTGAGAACTTGTGTGAGGCTGTTTCTTTCAGTCGCTACCTTTAACAGATATTCCTGATGTTGTAGTTTTGTATTCCAATCTTTTTCTGCTTCCGCTATTTTGGCATCAACTTCCGCTATTTTGTTGTCTGCTGTAGTTATTTTGTCGTCAAGTTCCGTCTTTATTTCATACAGTTTGTCAAATTGTTCGATGTTCTTAATAAACAATGTTATGAATACTGTAAATAATAAAGCGGAGAGAAAGGTTATTAAAAAGGTTACGGTATTGGCATCAAAAGTTTTTGAGTGCAGTTGTGTTATTTCAGATATAGCACCCTTAATATCACTACACAGTAACTCCAGTTCGTGTGAAACATTCTCCGCATCCTTATCTTGTGTGCATTCATGAGATATGTTCCTGGTTATGATTTCAATATTCGTTTTTGTGTTTTCAAAGTTTACGGATAAGCTGTCTATATTCTTCCGGATATTACTGTTGACGTAACAATGATGAGAGCATGCAGCGACAAATAACACAAATATAAAAAACGCAGCTATAGCAATGCATGTAAAATATATGGGATGTTTTTTGATAAATTCCTTCATGATTCTAGTTTTTTGAACAAATGGTTTTAATGCGTTCGATGAGTTCCTTTATACTGTTTCCCTCCTTGGCTATGATTTCAAGATTGTTTGTATCAAATTTTCTGGTGCGTAACTCACGGGTATAGCCGGAATAAATGATTGTCTTCTTCTGAATCTGAAGCATTTCTTCTTTGCTTTTTTCTTTTGCAAAGGCATCAAGAACGGCCATTCCAAAAAGTGGCGTGTACTCATCAATTTCTTTAAGTTCAAGGCCTAAAGGGCTTATCAGCAGGTCCAGAACAATGCAATCGAATGATTCTTCTTCTTTTTCCCATCGCCCTATGGCTGCTGCGTAGCTGCTCGCTCGAGTGGTCTCGAAATCACTGTCCAGTTCGTTCCGGATTGTTTCATAAATTATCCCGTCGTCTTCGACAATCAAAACTTTGCTTTTCATAATTAAATTGGTTTAATGAGGTTGCTGTTTATTGGGTTTAATGTCACGGTAAATTCATTTTGGTAAGTGGGCTGGTTTATGGCGGCCTGGAACTCAAAATCCTCAATGTTCCAAGCTCCATCTGGCAAATCTTTGTTCACAGCCTCTTCAATAAGTGAGTCGGATACATTGTTTAATTTTAGCTGCGCTGTTTTATTCTGTTTTTTCCCATGATAATACAGGGGTAAATTATATTCAGATAATTTTTTACTGTTGTATTCAACGGTATATCCCAATGAGCTGCAAATTTTTTTCACGAGGAATAAGCCTATGCCCATGCCCTCCTTGACTTTGGATGCTTGCGAGCGGTAGAACAATTCATAAATATGTTTCCCTTCCTCTTCACTGATTCCGGCTCCATAGCTGACAATGGAAATCCGGATAGCCTTAATAAGTTTCCAGTTCCCGTTTCTCTCATTTTGCAAATCAGCTTCCGACAATGAGATGTTGATTCTGATATTGCTTCCCATATAGCCATATTTGATGGCATTGTCAATCAGGTTGAACAGTGCATGGCTGACAAGCTGATAGTCTGTATAGATTTTATATCGGTTGATTTTAAATCCATCACCCCAAACAATAATCTTTTGCATATTGTCTTTTTCCGCTTTCTCGTCACATAGACTCCTGACAGAATATATCAGTCGGTGTAAATCAGTCCAATCTGTTTGGGGTGTCAATTCTTTGAACATCAAAGTGGATCGCCTGTACAGATTGTCCAAAAGCAGAAGCCTACTAATGGTGTCATACAAAATATTTGTCCTTTTGGTAATGCCTGGGGCACTTAATCTGTCTTCCCATATACGTATGTAAGAATCCAGATGATATTCTTTTTCCAATGTGTTGATGATAACCGGAATAATTTGGGAGGTCTCATGGACAGAAACCCGCATGGATGTTTCCAATTTTTTTCTTAGTTCTACACTCTGTAGAAGGTTGTATGACTCCCACAAGGTGTGATAGAATGTTTTAAGAAATTTGGAAAACTCATCAAACTGTTTCTGGTCAATGTCTTTCTTCTTAGGATATTCTTTCCAGATAAGGTGTTTGGTGTTTCCGATTGACAAGCTTTCGATGCGGAAGATTACGTCTTCATTAAACGTGATTTTTTTGTTCACATAGGAACTCAGGTGGGTGTTAAAGTCCCCATTCTTCATTGCTTCCAACTTCTTTGAATTCGATGGCAGGTTCTGAAACCGGATTTTCCCCCAATTTTGTTTTTCTTTTTCCGTCAATTCCGGATATGCACCGATAAGATAAAAGGTATCTGTATCGGATTTTACTTCTTCAAACTCCGATTCCGTGGAATAAATGCGGATAAATCCTTCCTTGTTAAATATATCGCATATTTCTTGTAATGTCCCGTTTACAATTTTTGTATAGACCGCTTTTTCAGGTTCTCCGTTTGGATTTATTTCATTTTTTATCTGCTGGTGGAACTGCTCCTCTATTCTATGGAAGTTGTCGGAAACATAGGCTCTGGCATAAGCCATGACTTCTCTATCAATGCGCTCTTCCAGACTTTTTATCCTTTTCCAGATAGCATTTAAGCGACTTTCAGGCATGGGGTCCTCGCCGGATTCATCGTTTTTTATGCTTTCTTTGATAGACTGGCGCAAATCCTTCTTTTTGTCCTCATGAACTTGGTCATCGGCTAAAACCTCCTTAAAAGAATTTTCCTGATTCAGACCTTCTTTGGGTATTCTTTGTCCCTGCATAAGGACAGCAATCACTTTACCCGCATGGATAACCGGGAAAAAGTATTCAAGAAATTGGGAGTATGGACACTGATACCATACATATAATCTGTTGTTTTCTTCATCTTGTTCACAATGCAGAGGGTATGCTTTTGCAATCTCCTGATTGTATCCATCAATAATCTTTATCAGTCGGTTATAATATTCCTTAAAATTGTCGGTATAGTGAATCCCTTCCAGGTCCTTGTGATAGAGCAAGGCTATTCTGCAGTCTTGTTCATGGCATTTATTCTCGTAACCGTTGCATTCCCTGAACTTGTCACAGCAGGGCTTGTTCTGATATAAGATTTTCGGGTCGATACGTATAATCTTTTTTCCTTCCAGAATTTCGTTCAGGCAAGAATCATCTTTTGCGGGGGTGATTCCTTTTATGTAATTGTATTCATCAGGCTGGTAGGACTCCGGAACCACTTGAAACAAGGACAGGGGATTTTGGATGTCCCGATCATCTGAGGCATCAGCCACCAGCCCTCTGACTGTATCTGAGGCATAGATTCCATGTTTGTTGGGGGAGAACGTTTCATTCTTGGGGATTTCCGGTTTTACCAGAAAGGAAGGGGAAATCGGCCATGCCGCATTGTCTTTCTGTGGGTTTTTACTTTCAATACTATTCATAATTCATAGTGTCTTAATTGGATAGTAAATGAAGAATACAAATCCTCAATCATGCTAATTACTAAATCTATTGAGAATCCATTATAGAAATGAAAATTAGAACAAAATCTAAGAATATGCAAAATGAAAGGATATTTTTAACAATCTTTAATAAGAATATTCAAGAATATTCTTGAATCAACATCTTATCTGTAAGTATATTATATTGTTCCTGTTTTATTAGAATAAAAAAGAAACACTCGATATTGCGAAACTGATTGGAAAAACATTTGGAGAATCCGTTTCTATTGATTAAGTTTGCGGATTGATAATAAAACAGAAACACCAGCATGGAGAATCAAGGAGAAATCATATTATACCAACCTGACGAAGCCATTAAACTTGAAGTCCGTCTGGAAAATGATACGGTTTGGCTAACTCAGGCACAGATTGCTGAACTTTTCGGCACAGGAAGACAAGCAATTACAAAGCATCTGAAGAATATCTTTAGCAGTGCTGAATTAGATGAAAATTCAGTATGTTCCATTTTGGAACTAACTGCATCTGATGGCAAAGTTTACAAAACCAAAGTCTATAACCTTGATGCAATCTTGTCAGTCGGCTACCGTGTCAATAGTAAAAACGCCACTTTGTTTAGGCGTTGGGCAAATGGCGTACTCAAAGAATATTTGTTAAAGGGATATTCAGTAAACCGCCGCCTGACCGAGTTAGAAAAAACTGTTGCATTGCATTCAGAAAAGATAGACTTCTTTGTACGCACTTCCCTGCCTCCGGTGGAAGGCATATTCTACAACGGACAGATATTCGATGCTTATAAGTTCGCGACAGATTTGATTAAAACCGCCAAGAGGTCGCTTCTTCTGATAGACAACTACGTGGATGAAACCGTACTGCTTATGTTAAGCAAACGCAATGCAGGTGTGTCAGCGGTCATCTATACGCAACGGATTACGCCACAGCTTCAGCTTGATCTTGACCGGCACAATGACCAATATCCGCCGATTGACATCAGAACCTATCGGAACAGCCACGACCGTTTCTTGATCATTGACGATACAGACATTTATCATATCGGTGCCTCTCTGAAAGATTTGGGAAAGAAGATGTTTGCTTTCTCCAAATTGGAGATACCAGTCACAGCCATTACCAACCTGTTATAAGATAAGGCATTTATGAAAATCGGTTATGCACGTGTATCAACCAGAGAGCAGAATCTCGACATGCAGATTGAAGCCTTGAAAGCCGCAGGATGCGAAAAGATATTTTCGGAAAAGCTGTCCGGACGCATAGGAAGCCGCCCGGAACTGGATGCCTGCTTGTCATTCATCAGGCAGGGGGATACCCTCATTGTCTATAAGCTAGACCGCCTCGGACGCTCTTTACGGAATATACTCATGCTGCTTGACAGATTCAAGGACAAAGGCATTCATTTCGTCTCGCTGCAAGACAACATCAGCACCGAAGGAGCCACTGGGCAACTCATCACCAACGTATTGGGAGCCTTCGCCCAATTTGAACGAGACCTGATTGTGGAAAGGACACAGGAAGGAAGAAGGATAGCCAAAGAAAAGGGGGTGAAATTCGGACGGAAGGCAACCATCAACAAGAATAATGTCGCCAAGCAGAAAAGTTGCATCAAGCTTTACCAGACAGGGACTTCCATCCGGCAAATACAGAAGATACTGCATATCGGGAGTGCAGGAACCGTCTACCGGATATTACGGAGAAACGGCATTGAACTGAAATCAAAACAAGATGAACAAAGAGAAAATAATACCAGTATTAACAAACAATAAATCACAAGAATCATGCAGAACAATGAATACAGCCACATTCCTTTTTCGGAGTGTCAGGTTATGACCGATGATGACGGACAAAACATCTACATCTATCATAACGGGAGTGAGGTCTTATCCGATTACAACCATACCGGATTCTACTTGGAAACGGCAATCGCACTTTTCATGGCCATTAAAGACCAGAACCAATCATGGATGACTTTGGGGAACCTATGGAAACTACGAAACTGCATCCGGGAAAACCTCAATCACAACCTGAAACTCGACAGGCTTATTTACGGAAAATCATTTGACGGAAGCAATGCATCTACCCTTACCCCTCTTACAGAGAACCGCTTCAATGAAATCATAAAAAAGATCCAATCACTGGATGAGTATGCCACCATTTAACATACAGTTACAGCTATGAAAGAAATAAAGCAGATAAACAAGATACGAACACCGCTATGCACGGAAAAGTGTTACTGCATAGCTGATTCAGAGACAAAATATAGCCTCTATATAACAGAGAGCGGAATTGAAATACAACCCTTCAAAGGATATTTCCTGACATTCTACAAGTATGAAGAGTGCTCCGAATTCCTGAAAAGGCCGGAAATCATCAAACAAAGTCAAGGACTCAACATACAACTTCAAATTAAAGAAATACCCATGTAACTGCCACATATATTTTATATATACATTTATATATATTATAATCAGATATACGGTTTAATACTTGTATTTGCATATATTATTTCATATCTTTGCAGAAAAAGAACAGTATATGTGGCAGGAAATGAGCAACCCGGCAGTATTGGCTAAGATAGGCCGCCGCCTGAAAGACATCCGCATCAAGCAGAACATGACGCAGGGAGAACTGGCTGAACGGGCAGGCATGAGCATATTGACCGTAGCCAACATTGAGAAGGGCAAGCCCGTCTCAATGCTGCTGTTCCTTTGCGTCATCCGGGAATTGGGACTGCTGGAGAATCTGGAACTGTTAGTTCCGGAAACGAAGATAAGCCCGATTGAACTGAAACGGATGCAGGGAAAGAAACGCCACAGGGTACGGCATACGAAAGACAACAGCCATGAATGATTTGATTGTAGACATCAAGCTATGGGGGAAAGCGGTAGGATCGCTTTCATGGGACGAAAGCACCGGAACCGCCTTATTCGATTACGAGCGGAGTTTCATCCGAAGCGGACTTGACATCGCGCCAATTATCATGCCCACAGGCAATTACAAAGGAACGCCTTACCAGTTTTTGGAGAATAGGAACAACTGTTTCAAAGGACTTCCAGGACTGGTTGCCGATGCGCTGCCGGATGCATTCGGAAACCAGATCATCAATGAATGGTTTGCCAGCAGAGGGTTAGCAGAAGAAGAAATTACTCCGCTCGACAGGCTGTGCTACACGGGGAAGCGTGCGATGGGCGCACTGGAGTTTGAACCCAGCCAGCACATCGAGGGAATGGAAGAATCCAGCATCCTTCATGTAGAGGAACTGACAGAACTTGCCAAATCCGTATTTACGGACAGGGAAAGATTTCAGGCACAACTGCACCAGCAGGACAGGAAAATACTCGACATCCTGAAAGTCGGAACCTCAGCCGGAGGTGCCAAGCCCAAAGCCATCATCGCCTATAACGACACAACGGGCGTAGTACGTTCGGGACAGGTGAAAGCACCGGAAGGCTTCGCCTATTGGCTGCTCAAATTCGATGGAGGCACATACAGTGAGCATACCCAGATTACGGACAATCCCCAAGGAATAGGCAACATCGAATACGCCTACTACAAAATGGCCACTTCCTGTGGAATCCGCATGACCGAATGCAGGCTGCTTACTGAAAGAGACTCACATCATTTCATGACACGGCGTTTCGACCGGGAAGCGGACGGTGAGAAAATTCATGTACAGACACTTGCCGGACTTGCGCACTACGACCGTGACGCACGGCATTCTTACGAAGAGATGTTCCGCATCATACGCTTGATGGGACTGTCATACAAGGAGCAGGAAGAACTGTACCGAAGAATGGTGTTCAACGTCATGGCACGCAACCATGATGATCACACCAAGAACTTCTCATTCCTGATGAATAAACAAGGAAACTGGAGCCTTGCACCAGCCTACGACCTGTGCTATTCCTATACGCCGGGAGGCAAATGGACGAACCGTCACCAGATGTCGCTGAACGGGAAACAGGAGAATTTCATCATAGAAGACCTGCAAAAAGTAGGGGAAAATATGGGCATACGAAGCCACAAGGCAATTGTTGAAGAAGTCGCCGAATCCGTATCACATTGGATAGAATATGCAAAGGACTGCGGTGTCAGGGCTGATCACGCCGATACTATCGGAAAAAACCTGCTCCTGTTCGGCAAGCGTCTGCATACGGTCAATATGCCGGATATCGCCCACGAACAAGAGCTGTCGTTCATCAATGCTATACAAAAGGATGACTTCAATGCCATTCTGGAACTGAAAATAAAAGGGTATCAGCCATCGGAGAATTTGTTGAAAAGCCTTCAGCCGGATATATCCTCCAATACATTCATCGCCACTGTCAAGATATTCGGGATGGATGAAATACTAAGAACCATTGAGGACATAACATTATCACAAAACCATATTACAAAAAGCTATAAACACAAACAAGGTATAGAAATATGAACAAACTCCAGTAATATCATTTTGTGAAAAATATGTGCTGGAAGATAGTTCACCTTCCCCATTATAGATAGGGAATAACTACTAACATAAGTATGACAAAAATAAATATGAACAGCAATACCCCAACATATCAGTTCTGGCGGTACTGTAGCGATAATGTTACACACCTTTCTGAAAGGAGTTTAATTTAATCGTGGCTATAATTTTTCTTTATTCATCTCAATTTGGATGTTATATTTTAAAAGAAGTCAGCTTATACAATATGAATTAGATAAAAATGCTCGATAAATGTCCTAAAAAACATAGTTAAAATTAATATTTTTATACTTTTGCATCGAAAATAATGATTATATGAAACAAATAATATACGCAGTTATAATATTACATTCCATTTTGATAATTTCAGGATGCAACGGAAATAAAACAGCAGACAAACTGATGCCGGAACTTGAACAAGCAGAAAAGGTCATGTTTGACCATCCGGACAGTTCATTGCATATACTGGAAAGTATGGAGGTTCCTTCGTCACGAACTGATAAGGAGAACCATGCGCTGTGGTGTCTGCTGACCTCACAGGCAAAGGTAAAACAGCTGATGAAAATCTCTTCCGATTCGCTTGTACGGATAGCATACGATTATTACAAGCCTACAAATAATGCCCGTAGAAAGGCAATGTCGGCCCTCTATATGGGAAACATCAATTACAATTTGGGTCATATAGAAGAAGCAATGAAGTATTATTTGGAAGGTAAATCAGAAGTAGAAAAAACGGAAGACTATAAAACAGGATACCTTATAATGTCTTCTTTAGGAAAGTTATATTTATATCGTAACTTAACAGACTATGCACTGGAATCCTGCACAAAGGCATACGATTATGCTGTCAGAGATTCAAACTTACGGTATCAAATGGGTGCATTACAATATTTAGCCAGATGCTATTGTATCTCAAATAAACTTCCCAAAGCGATGGAGTCCTATCAAAGATGTAGTGCAATAGCAGCAGAACTTGGACTTAAAAATACGGATTATTATTATGACATTCAACGTGAAATAGCTTTAGTGTATACGAATAGTCATAAAATAGAAAAATCTTTAAGTATTTTGCAGTCATTTCCAATAGAATATCGTCCATTCTCATTAATAGGCAAGAACTATTTTCGTTTAGGCAAATTAGATTCAGCTTTTTATTATCTAAATAAAGCATTGAATACTGATAATATTTATACAAAGGCATCTATTTATGAATATTTATATAGATTAAGTGAGAAGCCTAAATACAACCAATACCTGAAAACTTATTGTGACTCATTATTGTTTTATAATGACTCTATTATTACTATAGATAAAGGAAAACAAATCATAGCCTATAAAGAAAAGTATAATAATGAAAAATTAATTACAGAAAAACAAAAGTTGGAGTTGGAAAAAGCTAATATCACCTATTGGTGGATGTTTACTGTAGTGATAGTTCTGCTATTGGGTATTTTACTTATTTATATTTATTTGCGTAAGCGAATTACAATACAAAAGAAAGAAGAGGAGTTAACAAGTTTGGCTTTACAACTACATCAAAAAGAACTAGAAGTTGAAAAGAACGAATCATATATTGTAGAACTTCAGTCACAGTTTGCAGAAAACAATAAGAAAAAGGAACTTTATATTGAGCAGATAGAGGCACTCAAGAATTTGAAAAAAGAAAATGAACGTTTGTCTTTAGAGAAAAATATGCTACATGAAAAGATTGCTTCCTATTCTATATCTTCTCATGAATTGTCGAATGTAAAGACTTTATCTGATAGACTTCTATTATTAGAAAAAAGGGAAAAAGAATTATGTTCTTTATTGTTGACGCAAATACCATTCTTACGAAATCTTCATTTGAAGCCTGTCTACTTGAATGATACGGAACTAAGTGACATATGTCAAGTAACAGATAATATATTTCATAATTTCACACAACGATTATCAAAAGAAATCTCATCCCTCAGTGAGCACGAAATAATTTTATGCTGTTTGATTAAACTTCGTTTTTCCATCACAGAAATATCTGTTTTTTTGAATATAGCTCCAACATCAGTTTCACGAAGTAAACTTCGCATAAAAACAAAGATTTATTCAGAGTTGGGTGAATTTTCAAAAGAAAAAAGCCTTGATATTTGGCTTTGGGAATATTGAGAATTGCATTTGTCTATATTAAAAAATTGATGCATTCTTAAAATATTGATTTATAGATGTTTATAGATTTTATAATCATTACACTTGTCTATCTCGTATCTATATCATTTTTTGATTTATAATCGTATTAGTATCTATTTTTGCGATAGAAAAGTTAAACAAAATAGATATGCAATTATGAAAAAGTGTTTTTTATTATTCTTATTATTTTTATTTAACAATAAGATATTTTCAAATGAAAGGATGCAACCTTGGCAAGGTGAATGGGGAGATAATCAACAAACAATGAATGTATTTGTTGAATTTGTTGATATACCTTTTCATTCTGAATTATTTAATGATTTATTTATAATACATAATGAGAAACCTGACCGACCGATTACTTATGAAATTTTAGATGAGTATGGCGATGTATTGATAGCTGGTAATGTCTCAAAAGAAAATTCAGTACAAATTACACTCTCAGTTTCAGATTTGCCCGATAATGGAATTTACACTATAGTATTAACCAGTCCTAATCCTAATGATAGGGTATGGAGCCAATTTGAAAAATGAATGCCATGAGAATAATTTCTTTTGAAAAGCTCTGTGCCATTCATAACCAAATATACAGGCAAGGTACTGGCACACCAGAAAAGTTTGCTAAGAAAGTAGGATTGTCAAAATCACAGTTAGGCAAATATCTGAACTATTTCAGATATGACTTAAAAGTGGATATCTTGTACGATAAATACCGACAAACTTATTATTATGACGGAGAAGACCTGTTCTCGGTATTGGAGACTACATTATTTCATCCTTAATTCCGCAACACTATTACAAATATAACTTTTTAAGT
>UMHI01056388.1_pt1 | contig 14902 bp, 8 predicted proteins | sample 1965481 | NCBI WGS metagenome assembly UMHI01 (sample SAMEA4836093, study PRJEB28245) | human gut metagenome | biome: gut microbiome; material: fecal sample | place: Denmark | collected 2008 | reverse complement strand
AAAGAAGGGCGCAAAGAAGGCATTCTTTCCGTAGCCCGCAATTTAAGGTCCGGTGGAATGTCCGTTGAAGCCATTGCTGCTGCAACCGGATTAAGCATCGAAGAAATAGAACAGTTGGATTGACCGGATATATCCTTTTATTTAACATAACAAGGCGGAAGAGAAGCATGAAGCTTTCTTCCGCCTTGTTTTATTTCCCGCCATAAAATCAAGTCCTTGTCAAGATTGCTTCTGCCATAATCTATAGCCAAGATTATGAATGCTTATATGGAATCTATACAAAATAAGGGATAAATCCCGAATTGCCTCTCTTTCTCAAATACCACTGATAATCAACGTAATATCCTCTTATTGCAACCGGCACGAATACTACCTACCTGTCAAATGTCGTCAATCATTACTTTAAATGCAACTATAAGCACCTATTGAATAAATACCGCATCCTTCACGCCAAGCACCTGATAGACCACAACGAATGCGATATCACCGAGCTTGACAAGCGTTGCGGGTTCACTTCCAGAAGTGTGTTCTATGATGCATTCGGTAAAATAATGGGAATTCCACCGGCACATTACCGGAAGCGGAGGGAAAAAGCTGCGGAAACCTGTTCCGGCTTCTCCGGGACAATGGAAAACTCATTGGGAAAGAATGAAATACATCAACAGCAGGTCATATAAATCAATGAAACCAAGTCCTTTAAAAACGATAAACAAATTGAGTTTTTAAATTTATAAATTTAAAGTTTTTCTATTATGAACAAAAAATTTTTAAGTGCAATCCTGTTCGGAGCCTTGATGGTATCCTCTACAGGAACGTTTGTGTCTTGTAAAGACTATGACGATGACATCGACAACATCAACAAGGAGTTGACCGATATCAAGTCAAAGCTTTCAGACCTTGAATCGAAAGTCACCACCGGTGGCGCTTATGTAACCAAGATTGAATCTGTAGAGGGCGGTTTGAAAGTATCTGTCAGCGACGGTACTTCTTACAACCTGACTATTGCCGGCACACCTGCAGGCAGCACGGTTGTCATCGACAAGACAACAGGTGAAATCAGCATCGACGGTACTCCTACAGGCTTCTTTGCCACTACAGGCACTACTCCCCAGGGCGAAAGCACTGCTCCTTATGTAAAGGACGGCTTCTGGTATTTCTATGATGATGCAACCAAGGCATTCGTGAAGTCTGAATATAAGGCGTCAGGTAACGCGTGGGCTGTACAGAAAGGCGATTCGGTGGTTCTGCACATCCCCAATGAAGCAGGCGTGATGCAGGAAATTACCCTGCCGACTTCTTCTTCGGCTCTGACAGCACTTAATGCAACTCCGAGCAATTGGACTTCAGGTAAAAATATCGCATGGTCAAAAGCCGGTGCCGATGTAACTTGGGCAGGTAAGAAAGGCAATGTGGCTGCAGGGCAACTCTTGATTGGTCAATTGGGAAGTGAAACTGCTACTGTTACTCCCGCTTCTTATGATTTGGGTGCACAAGAATTGACTTTGGTGGACATCGATGGCAAAACAGCTCCTGTTACTGTTACAGCTACAGCTGCAGAAGGCGACTATGTAACCGATCGTGCCGCTTCACCTAGCGGGAAATGGAATTTGGCTATTGCAATGACCGATGAAGTTACCGCTGACAATATTGCCACTGCTTTCACCAAGAAAGTAAACGGTGTAGATAAAAACGTGAAATATGCTTTGGCTGTGAACGGTACTGTAATGACAGGATATGAATATGTTATTGACACTCAGACCGTAAACGAAAGCAAGACTAACACGGCTTATAATAAAGCCAATATTGGGTTGGCAAGTGCAAACGTGGCTTTAGGAACTTCTACTTTGTCACTTAATGCCGCTACTGCAGCTCAGGCTTATGATTCTTATTTAACATTCGAAGGCGCAAGTAAAACTTTAGCCGAAGCCAAGGGTATCACGGTAGACGGTATGAACATTACTGTTCCTGCTACTGCTGCTGCAACTCCCGGTTTAAGCGTTACTGTTAACATTCTTGATATCACAGGCAAGATTGCTAAAAAGGACGTTGTCCTTACGATTGCAGGTGCTTCTGTATCTGAGACAGAAACTGTTGCTCCGGTTAGCATCAAAATCAGCACAGTGAACTCGTTCTCTGTTGATTTGGGTACTATCTTTACCAACTTGGATGCAAACATCGCTCAGAATGCAGATGCAACTAAAACAACTGTAACTACTGCAGACGGTAACTTCTTTGCTCTGACTAGTGCAACTTCTATTGGTGATGGATTGTATAAAGTGGCTGAAAACACTGCTATTGCATTCAAGAAAGCAGATGGCGGTGCTGCAACAATTGCTGCACGCAATGCTATCAAAGCTGTTATTACTTTGAACTATACTGGCAGCAAGTATACAACAGCAGCCAAAGACCTTGCAAACATCTACGGTACATTCAATTTGACTTTGACATTGAAAGATGCTCAGGGTAATGAATTGAAGAAGGTAATTGTTCCTGTAACAGTTTCTAAACCTGAATTCGATGACTATTATACTGCAAATCAATATGCAGGATGGAATGAAGGCATATTAAGTTCTGTAATTGATAACTCAGGTAATAGTCCTGCATTTACAATGCCAACTAACTTGTATACTATTAACAAAAAGGCTGATGGTACTGGTATGACTGATGCTCAGCCGGGCTATACTTATACATACAAGAAAGCAGCAGTTGATAATAGTGAGGTTAAAGAGGCAGCTTCAATTACTTTCACAGACGTCGTTAAAGATGGCTTCCTTAAAACTACTGATTACAAAGTAAAAGCCAACAAGGAAGTTGTAACAGTTAATGCTTTGACAGGTGCAAGTAATGCTGCAGCAGACAATACTATCTCAGTATCTAAAGAGTTTACCATGAAACTTGCTCCTGCTTTCAACAAAGCTAAGTTGGTTTACTATACGAACGGTGTTGCAGGTACAGTAGCTGCTGTTAATGCAGACGGTATTATTGCAGCTCTCACAGAAGACAAAACTGCAAACAAACCGAAAAATGGTCTTGCATTGCAATATGGTGATGAAGAAATTGCAGTAAGTACCACTGCTATCCCTGCATCTGCAAGTGCCTCTAATAAACTAGGCGGATATCAAGTTTCTACAGCTGATGCCACTTCAGGTGCAACAATCAAAGTTGGCTTCGCTAAATCTGCAGAAAGTGCAGGTGGTAGTGTTACTTTGGAAGCAGGTGATACCGGTGTGAAAATTACTGGCTTGAATGCAGGTCAGGGAGGTGAACTGGTGGTTACTTTCACAGACTACGCAGGAATCAAAACTCAGGCAACAATTGAATACAAGAAGTAATAAGCTTCTTTACTGATAAGAAGAGAAGGCATCCACGGGTTGGATGCCTTCTTTTTTTCTACTTTTAGATTTCTCCCCAATGGAAGTTTTTCTTGAGAAGAGAAAAAGCAAAGGGGCTGTCACACTTTTCGGACAGCCCCTTCTTTATTGATAGTTACAGAATAACCTTATTCTTATCAACTACTTTTTATTCAACGGTAACTTTAACCTTAATCGGGTTAACTTTAACAAATCCCCAAGTATCTGTTACAGAAACATTGATAGTTTCTTCAGTTGTTGTGGCAATGTTCTGCGGTAATACCTGAATGTAACCTTCAACTACTGTTTTTCCGTCAGTAGCCATAGCTGCGTCAACAGCTTTACCTTCGTTACCAATCTTAATGACACGGTCGCTGGCTACAGCAGCTTCTACGCTTGCGATTTCAGGACGTTTCCAGTAACCTTCTCCCTTTTCATTAACAGCATCTTGCAATACTTTGTAAGCTACCTTGTTGTAAGTTGTACCCTGGATGTCTTTATTACCCAGTTTGTATCCGTCTACAGAAGTTGCAGGAATTTCAACTGCTGATTCAATAGAAGTTACAGTACCTTCAAAGATCGGGCTCATTACTTTCACTTTGAATACATATTCGCCTTCACCTTCACCGTAAGCCCATCCTTCATAGTCTTTGTCGCTAGCAATTACGATTAATTCTTTTGCATAACCGGCAGGAATGTTAGTCTTTTCATCTGCATCAACATCAGCTTTCAATGTAATCTTAGCGTTTTCGTCAAATGTTTCGGCTACGTCAGCCAAATCAGCAGATGTATAGTCACCTACAATTGCAGTTTCATCATCCATATCAAGAGAAACTTCCGGATATTTAGCAAATGCACGTTTCAAGCTATAAGCAGCTTCACCGCTAGTTTGATCTGCTACATTCATGTATGCGTAAGCAACATCACCCTTGAACACTGCGGCTTCTGTAGCGAACATGCTAGCCAAAGTCGGAACAGTGAACTTGAACGGAACAACTACTGAGTTAAGTTCAGAATCACCTGTTGTAGTGAATGTTACTTTTGCATAATATACAGTATTTACTTTGAACGCCTTAGAAGCAGTAGCATTGGTTACAGCAAATTTCATGTCAACTGCAGATTTAATAGCGTTTTCGGTGAGTTCTTTGCCTTCTGCGTCAACGAAGGTCAAGACAACACCTTTATCACCTTCTACTGCCTTTTCGCATTTCGCATCTGAGTAGAATGCAACGCTGGCATTAGCTACTTTTCTCTTCCATGCATCAAGTTCGTTACCCAAAGCCTTAGTCATGGTTGCCATATCAGCTGTGAAGAAGTTCTTGTCTTTTGATACATCTTCTGTATTGTTTGCAACAATAGCCAAAGTTCTAGTAGCATAATCTGCATCAGTAACAATTACATCAGATAAAGTAACTGTGATAGTTTCTTCAGCAACCTCACCACTATTGTCCAAAGTATGAACTGTCAGATCGAAATTAGCAGCAGTTACCACGTCAGGAGTCTTAGTGATAGTGAAAGTGCCTTTTTCATTGTCGAATTCCAAACCGAACAATTTGATATCTTCTTGGCTTGCGCTCAAATATAAGTCATACAAATCTTCTTCATTCTCAACAGTTACAGAATGTGCTTTTCCGGCATCTACAGTAACTGCTTCGTTTTCTACCTCCTTATCGTCAACAAGAATGTCACCGATTGCGGCAGTCGCAGCTTCGATTTGGAATTTCATATTATATTCTGCACGATAAACCTTATTGGCAGTCAAAGCATAATAACCCTTATCATTTGCCATTGCTTTATCTAACGCATCGCTTGCCTTGTCATCTGCCAAAGTAAACTGTTTAACAGTCATGTGGTAAAGTCCGTTTCCATAAGCAGCTCTAACTTCTGTTGCGTAGTTCTTATCTTCGTTAGCAACGAAAGTCACATTAGGAAGCACTTCATTTTTACCGTTAATAGCTACAAATTCAATAGCCGTTGCGTCAACGTCTACAGGATTCACTCTTACAGAAACTTTGTTTTCTGCATTATCTGCTACGATGAATTTAGCAGAAGTCACAGTTTTTCCGGTAGCTTTTTCCCATGCCTTTTTATTTTCGGCAGTAATGCCAAAAGTATATTTGTTCAACTTTACAGTTGTTTCTGCACCGTTAGCTACGCTCAAACTAGTAATTCTAGAAGCAGCAGTAGGCAATTCGATTACAGTTTCTTCACCTTCAGCATTAACAAAAGTCAAAATAAAGCCTTCTGTCTGAGAGCCAGATACAGTTACTCCTGTTGCAGGAATACCTGTTGTTTTATAAGTACCATCAGCTTGAAGTACAGCCCATTTGCCATCTTCTACTTTTACAGCCGGCTTGAATTCAGTAACAGGAGCATCTGCAGATATTTTAATGCCTGTTGCTTTGCCATCAATGTAAAGTTCACCGTTTTCTACTTTGCAAATTGAGCCTACTTCATCTTTCAGCTCGATAGTTTTATCTCCGGCGTTTTTGAAAGAGACAACAATATTATCGCCATCTTTGGTTACATTGGTAACATAGTCACCTTCACCGATTAACTTTTTCAGTTCTTCGATGCCTGCTTTGTTAGCATCAATTTGTCCCTGCAGGTTATCGATGTCGTCATCGTAATCCTTACAAGATACAAATGTTCCTGCCGAGGTAACCATTAAGGTTCCGAACAGGATTGCACTTAAAAATTTTTTGTTCATAATAGAAAAACTTTAAATTTATAAATTTAAAAACTCAATTGTTTATTATTAATCAAAGGACTCAATCGTATTTCAAAGGAATTTTGAATGATTTATCGGGGTACCGTGAAGGGACCATGCCAACTTCTTTAGTAAAAGCAGAATAGAAGACACTTCTGGATGTAAATCCACAGAGCTTGACAAGCTCTTCCGGGGTATACTTACCCTTGTCTAATAAGAGTTTTGCATATTTTACACGGCACTTATTTAATAGATGTTTAAAGTTGCATTTAAAGTAATGATTGACGACATTTGACAGGTAGGTAGTATTTCGTGCCAACTATTGAACTAAACTTCACCAAAGAAAGCTTTGGATCTAGAAATACTTTTCTTACTTCTAAGTTATACACAATACTTTTATAGATTTCATAATCGACCTTTCTTCTAGAGTTTCCTTCCTCAGATGACACAGTATTCCACTGCTGTTCCACTTCCTTAAACAGCTTATCTTTCTGTAAAGCGGCAGAAAGATCATTGTTCGGTAATCGAAAAAGGGCATCCATCATTTTTTAGTCAGTTTCTATAATAGCCATAATTTCATCGGACAAAAGTACCCATTTTACTCTATTCTGCAACACTTTCCACTAAAAATATTTATAAAACACAGGATTTTTTTAAGAAATAGGAATATTCACATATTTTTTACCTGTAAAAGCGTAGAAAATGCATACTGTCACACATTAAATAAACCGGAAGAAAGGCTATACACATTATTATATATATAAAAGTTGATGCACGTAACCCCCATGTAACATAGGAAGTTCAAACTTGGAGATGACTTTATTGTACCCAAAAAGAACAAAAAACATTCTTTTAAAATTTCAGAAAAAAGAAGATATATGTCTTCTAACATAATAATCATTCAAATTACCGACTAAAAGTTGCGAAAGCAGCCATTTACCTATTTTTTTGTTCACATAATAACATCATTTAACAAAATACCGATTTTGTTTACAACTAGTAAGTTATTCTCTAATTTTGACTTATAATAAAAGAATCCTTTATACATAATGCATAGCAACAGTATATCTTGAAAAGGATTATTCATGCTTTTGAACAAAATTCATTATCTTTGTTTCCCAATCAACTAATAATTGCTATGGTAGATACAACGCATATCGTATTCTTTTCGCCTACGCATACTTCGGCGAAAATAGCTCGTGCCATCGGAGATGGTATAGGAATGGAACGCAGAATAGAAACAGACCTGACACTTGATGAGAGTATCACACCTATTGAAATTAAGAATGCACTGACTATTATCGCAGTGCCAGTTTATGCCGGCCGAGTGGCACCTATTGCCCTACAGCGAATCCGACGATTAAAAGGAGAAAATGCTCCGGTTGTTTTGGTTGCCGTTTATGGCAACCGGGATTATGAAGATGCATTGGTGGAACTAAGAGATGAGACAACCTGCTTAGGTTTTACACCACTTGCCGCCGGAGCTTTCATCGGGGAACATAGTTACAGCCGCCCCGGAATGCCTGTTGCCGAAGGACGACCGGACGCTAACGACCTGCAAATAGCAGAGCAGTTTGGTAAAGACTGCCTCAAAAAGCTCAAGAACAGTGAGGCTCCTGCCGATTTCTTTATCAAAGGTAACGTTCCTTATCGCTATGTAGCGCCGTCTACCCCGGCCGCTCCTCTATGTACAGAAGAATGTTTTGCCTGTGGCGAGTGCATTGAAATTTGCCCCACACACGCCATTTACCTTAATCAAGAAGGAAAGATAGAAACTGAAATAGCGAAATGCATCAAATGTTGCGCCTGTGTAAAAGAGTGTCCTAATGGAGCACGCATATTTGATACCCCTTATACTCCAATGTTGCACGAGAAATGTGCAGCCCGAAGAGAACCGGAACTGTTTCTTTAAACAACAAACGATGAAAAGTAGAGAACAAAGAGTATTGGTAGGCATGAGTGGCGGGATTGACAGTTCCGCCACCTGCATCATGCTGCAAGAACAAGGATATGAAGTGGTAGGAGTAACAATGCGTACATGGGATGTACCTTCAAAATTCTCCACTCCCGGACAGACAGAACCCGATGATGTGCTCGAAGCCCGGGCATTGGCAGGAAAATTAGGTATAGAACATCATGTAGCCGATGTACGTGAAGAATTTAAAGAAGTTATTGTCAAGCATTTCATTGACGAATATATGAAAGGACGCACTCCTAATCCTTGTGTAATGTGTAACCCGCTTTTCAAAGAACGTATTCTGTGCGAATGGGCAGACCAGACTAATTGTGCCCACATATCTACAGGTCATTATTGCCGTCTGGAAGAACATAACGGACACCTATATATAATAGCAGGAGATGATATGACCAAAGACCAGTCTTATTTCCTGTGGAAACTTCCACAGGAAATTCTGCTCCGTTTCATCTTTCCACTCGGAACATATACCAAGCAAGAAGTACGGGAATATCTTCGTCAAAAAGGTTTTGAAACAAAAGCACAGGGAGGCGAAAGTATGGAAATCTGTTTTATCGAAGGAGACTATCGTGATTTTCTTCGTTCTCAATGCCCGGATATCGATACAAAAATAGGACCCGGATGGTTTGTCGATAATAAAGGGTTAAAAATAGGGCAACACAAAGGCTTTCCTTATTATACTATCGGACAACGAAAAGGACTGGAAATAGCCTTAGGTCGTCCGGCTTATGTATTAAGAATCAATGCAGAGAAAAACACCGTCATGCTGGGAGATGCAGAAGAGCTGAAAACCGAATATATGTTGGTGGAAGACTATCAGATAACCGATATGCAGGAACTGATGCAATGCAAAGATTTAGCTGTCCGCATCCGTTATCGAAGCAAGCCCATCCCTTGCCGTGTAGCTGTTCTTGACGAAAAACACTTGCTGGTGCGTTTCTATTCCGAGGCTTCTGCCATTGCTCCGGGACAGTCTGCCGTATTTTACGATGGACGGAGAGTATTGGGAGGTGCTTTCATTGCATCTCAACGGGGAATCCGTAAAATAGCAGCCGATAACCAAGATAAATTATAAACGATGAAAATACACTACGGAATTATTATTATAATGTGTTGTCTGCTCAATGCCTGCCAGCCGGCTTCCCAAAATCCTCGTATTTATGACTCAGGAATTTCGCAGGAATTGGCAGAACTCAGAAAACAAGAAATCAATGAATTGAAATACGACCTTCGTTTATCTATTCCAAAACAAAAATCAATGCCGGTAGAGGGAGAGATACACGTTCGGTTCCGGCTGAACAAAGCACAAGAGGTTATCCTCGATTTCAGAGAAGAAGCGGATAAGATAAAAGAAGTATCCGCAAACGGACTGCCGACATCTTATGAATTCCGTAACGAACATATTATTCTGCCGAAGAATACAACACAGAAAGGAGAGAACGACATATATATCCGCTTTACTGCCGGCAATCAGTCTCTGAACAGAAACGACGAGTTCCTGTATACCTTGTTAGTACCCGACAGGGCGCGAACCGTTTTTCCGTGTTTTGAGCAACCTAACCTCAAAGCCTCTTTCACACTGCAATTAGACATCCCGTCTGAATGGGTTGCCGTCTCCAACACCTATATTAATAAGGAAGAAGAACGTGAAGGAAGAAAAAGCATTTATTTTGCTCCGACCGAGCCATTAAGCACTTATCTGTTCTCATTTGTTGCCGGAAAGCTGGAAAAACAAGAATATAAGGAAGGAAGCAGAAAGATTTCGGCTTACTATCGGGAAACAGACCCGAAGAAATTAGCACAATTAGATACTATTTTCAAGCAAGTTATGGCTTCACTCCATTGGCTGGAAGATTATACCGGGGTCTCCTACCCGTTTGCCAAATATGATTTCATCATTCTACCCGGTTTTCAATACGGAGGCATGGAGCATACCGGCGCTACTTTATATAACGACAATCAGATGTTTCTGAGTGAGCATCCTACCCCTGATGAAGAGTTGAGACGTACCGAACTTATTGCACACGAAACAGCTCATATGTGGTTTGGCGACTTAGTTACAATGAACTGGTTTGATGATGTATGGACAAAAGAAGTTTTTGCCAACTACTTCGCCGCCTGCATCAGCGAACCTTTATACCCGGACATTAATCATCAATTGAACCGGATTAAAACATTCACTGCTTCTTCACTTTCGGAAGATCGTACTCCCGGTACGACCTCCATCCGCCAGCCGTTGGACAATTTAAGAAATGCCGGACTGATTTATGGACAAATCATCTATAATAAAGCTCCCGTGATGATGATAAAACTCGTAGAACTGATGGGAGAAGACAAGTTCAGAGAAGGAATCCGGGAATATCTCAACACATACGCCTACAGTAATGCCACATGGAATGATCTGATACGCATTTTGGATAACAAAACGGCAGAAGATTTGGCTGCTTTCAGTGATGTATGGGTAAATCAAAAAGGAATGCCCACTATACGTTTTACCCAAAAAGACGGGAAACTGCAAATCTGTCAAGAAGACCCTTACCACCGGGGAATCACTTGGCCCCAGCGCTTCCATGTCACTTTATGTGGTGAGCAACGGGATAGTATTCTGGAAGTCAACCTGACCGACAGTTTATGCACATTACCACTGCCTTTCCCCGTCCGCTATATTCTTCCAAACACAGACGGCCGTGGTTATGGTCTGTTCATACCCGACAGTCATACACTACCATGGCTGCTGGCACATTGGCAAGAAACAGCCGATGACACCGCACGAGAAGCCTTGCTTATGCTTCTGTATGAGAATTATCAAGCCAAACATTTCACAGACGAAGAATGGAGCAGCAGTTTGTTAACCGGACTTAGTAAAGAAAAGAATCCTTTAATAGCCTCAACCATTATCGGTTATTTGGGAAATCCTCTCCGCACATTAGCATTTGAAAAGAAACAAGAAATGGAAGAAGCAATGTTCCGCCTTAGCGAAACTCACGCCATTCCCTCTTGCCGCATCCAGCTTTTACGAAGCTTGATTCAAAACGCTACATCTGACCGAAGCTTACAAAAGCTCTACAGCATTTGGACAAATCAATCCGGCAAGCAACTGAATGAAAGAGACTATACAACTTTGGCGTATATTCTCTCACTTCGTATGCCGGAGCAAAGCAAAACACTTCTGACCACCCAGCGTCAACGTCTCAAAAATCCCGACCGTTTACGTGAATTCGACTTTATCTCACGTGCAGTCACCCCCGATACACTGGAACTTGATGCTTTATTCCGGTCTTTAATGTTAGCAGAAAATCGTAGAATAGAGCCTTGGACTGCCACCGCATTAAGTTATCTGAACCATCCGGCCAGAGAAAGTTATTCGATAAAATATATCCGCCCGGCATTGGAAGCTTTGTTGGATGTACAACGTACCGGAGATATTTTCTTCCCCAAAAACTGGGTAAATGCATTGCTCTCCCAGCATCGGAGTCCTGAAGCGTATCGTGAAGTGGAAGCATTCTTTGCTGCACACCCCGACTATCCGGTCTTGCTGAAAAACAAGATTCTCCAAGCGGCTTATCCGCTTTACAGAGCTAATAAACAAAAATAAGAATCAAGGAAGTTGCATAACCCCGCGATAAACAGCGTGTCGTAAAGTGCCCATTTCATCGTCGCTATCATAATCCCAGTACATAGCTCCCAGCATACCCTGCCGGTGCAGAAAGCGACATTTAAGCTCGATGGATTGGGCATTTTCATAATTCACGACGACTGTTCCTTTGGAATTAACCAAATAAGGAACTTGTGCCACACTATCCCAGCGACTATACAGACTGTCGATAGATATGATATGGCGATAATCCAAAGACTCAGGCGCCTCGTTGGTTCCATGCCCATAGAAAGGAATCCCCAATACCAGACGCTGTACCGGAAAACCACCGGCAATATGCCCGGCCACTGCCTTCTCACACGACCATTCCTCCGTCATGTCCGAACAATGCAAGGCTGCATGATGAAAAGGCGCCTCTTCCATATCATAGGCCATAATATTTACATAATCCACATACGGTTCGATAGCTCTAAAATCATAATAACGTCCGGTGGCAGCAGTAGCTATCGTCAGAAGTTTGTCCTTCCCGACAGCCTGCCGGACATCACGCATCAAAAGAGTAAAATTCTCCTTATCGGCAGAAGAAAAAGATATGCCGGCCGTTCCACTACCCGGATACTCCCAGTCAATATCAATACCGTCCAATCCAAATTTATCAATCACTCTTCTGCAATCGGCAGCAAAAGCAGTACGAGTACTGTCATTGGCCGCCATTTCACTGAAACGGCTACTACCCCAGCCTCCCACAGACAATAAGACCTTTAAAGAAGGTTTTTCCTTTTTCAAACCCACTATCATCTGCAGGCGAGGCTCGTTATCTATCCGTATTCCCTTGTTATCATCCGCCACATGCCCAAAAGCATAATTGATATGAGTTAGGCACGATGTTTCGGGAGTACTTACTCCCCATGAAGTAACATAAGCCAACACCACATACCGAGATTCATTTCCCGGTATACCGGTATCTGCCGACTTCTTCTTATTCAGACAAGAAGCCAATAATACAACCAGCAGCAGAGATAACAGCCTGAATATTTTCATCCCAAAGGAGATTGGTTATTTACTCAACTCGCGCGAACGTTCTCCTAAATATCCTCCATGATGACGTTTGCTATATTCCTCAATGGTAAAACCGGTACGTTTCATGGTTTCCACTACCAGGATATCTCCAATCACCGTCATCACGGTAGTAGAAGTGGTGGGAGTCATACCCAATGCACAGACTTCATCGGGATGTCCGGTGCATAAACAAATATCAGACTCACGAGCCAACGGACTATCCGCATTTCCCGTGATAACAATATATTTCAGCGTTGGGTTCAACGTATGAGCCAATTGTGTGAGTTCCACTATTTCGCGGGTCTTACCGGAATTAGAAATCAACAACAACAAATCATTCTCCTGCAATATGCCCAAGTCTCCGTGTTGTGCTTCGCTGGGATGCAGAAATACCGCCGGAATGCCGGTCGAACAAAATGTGGTAGCAATATTCATAGCTATCTGTCCGGCTTTTCCCATTCCGGTAGTCACCAGTTTACCCCTTTTGTTATGTACTTGCTCAACAATCAGAGCTACAGCCTTCTCATAAGCATCCGAAACCGGAATATTTAATACGGCTTCCGCCTCTTTCTTCAACAATTCGTGTATAGATGTCATCATAAGTAACAGAGATATTTATTTTAATAGTTCGGTTAGTTCTTCCCGGTTATCCGCCACGGCATAATAACTGTTCAGCGGATGATGTGCAAAATGCTGCGTTTCCAGTCCTTTCAGAAATTCCACAATGCCATTCCAGAATCCATTGATATTGTAAAATATGACTTTTTTATGGTGATAATCCAATGTGGCTGCAGCCATCACATGAAATATTTCGTCCAAAGTACCCACTCCGCCCGGCAGTGCCACCACTACATCCGCTTCGTGCAACATAACATCTTTGCGGTCGCTCAGATTGTCTGTACGAAAGGTAACATCCAACAAATCGCTCACCCTTCCGCGTTCTTCCAGTTTGGTAGGAACCACGCCCATCACCATACTTCCGTTTTCTTTGGCAGCACGGGCAACACATTCCATCAAGCCGATATTGGCTCCGCCATATATCAAGGTCTTTCCGTTTTGTCCCATCCAAGTTCCCAGTTCACGCGCTTTATCAAAGTAAACAGGGTCTATATTATCAGACGCAGAACAAAAAATAGCAATCTTATCCATTCTCTTGAATTCTGTTATTGAATACAAATATCTGCATTTTTTGAAGAACAACAATAACTTTTGTTGTATTTTTGTCCACCGAAACAGAATTGAACTAAAAAACAATGTCCTATAATACTTTCACTTTGTCAAACGGGCTGCGTATTATTCATGCACCCAACCTCTCTAAAGTAGCCTATTGCGGTTTTGCGGTAGATGCCGGAACACGTGATGAATATGAACAAGAGCAAGGAATGGCGCATTTTGTAGAACACCTTATCTTTAAAGGTACAGAGAAAAGACACGCCTGGCATATACTGAACCGTATGGAAAATGTGGGCGGAGACCTCAATGCCTATACCAATAAAGAAGAAACAGTAATTTACAGCGCTTTTCTGGCAGAACACTTTCCGCGTGCAGTAGAACTGCTGGCAGATATTGTGTTCCACAGTACTTTCCCCCAACATGAGATAGACAAGGAAGTAGAAGTGATTATCGATGAAATCCAAAGTTATGAAGATAGTCCTTCCGAACTTATCTTTGATGACTTTGAAGAACTGATATTCCCCAATCACCCCTTAGGAAGAAATATTCTGGGAAAACCGGAACTCTTGAGACAATTTACCAGCCGAAATGCGTTGGAGTTTACAGCACGCTTCTACAAAACAACCAACATGGTCTTTTTTGTGCAAGGCAATATCGATTTCAAGAAGGTAATCCGGACAGTAGAAAAAGCTGTAAGCGATATATCGCTGAGCGAAACAAACCGTCAGCGTATCGCTCCCTTTACCTATATTCCACAGACACTGACCATCAACAAAGACACCCACCAGGCACATGTCATGATAGGCAGCCGGGGATATCATGCATACGATGAAAAACGAACCGGACTCTATCTGCTCAATAATATATTGGGAGGACCCGGCATGAACAGCCGCCTGAACCTGGCACTCCGTGAACGCCGCGGACTGGTATATAATGTAGAGGCCAACCTGACTTCTTATACCGATACGGGTGTATTCTGCATCTATTTCGGAACTGACACAGAAGACGTGGACCATTGCATCCGACTGGTACACAAAGAA
>UMHI01039574.1_pt1 | contig 14921 bp, 9 predicted proteins | sample 1965481 | NCBI WGS metagenome assembly UMHI01 (sample SAMEA4836093, study PRJEB28245) | human gut metagenome | biome: gut microbiome; material: fecal sample | place: Denmark | collected 2008 | reverse complement strand
GCGGAGCGAGGTTTCTACCACCTTCCAGGTTGAGTGTCTGGAAGAGGATGATAGAGAACTCGCCATGATTCGTGAAGACTTCCAGAAGAGAGAGGACCGCAACCGGGAAATCAGCAAAAGGATGCCTTTTAAGAGAGCTCCTCTGCGTGATATGCCGGATGTCGAGTTCGAAAATACCCAAGCCTCTACTATGGAAGAATACAATTCTCGAATCATCGGACATCGTGGAACACGGCCGGCTCACAGAGAGCCTGACCTACCCCCGCATATGATGATTTAATTGTCGAAGCCGGATGTAGCACACATCCGGCTTCGGCATTGACAGCGGAGAGAAAATCATATAAAATTCCAACATCACAAATAAAGGAGAGTAATCATGAGCATTTCATCCATCTATTCCGGCATGAACAAGCAGTATAGCCTTTCGGACTATGTTACGCTTACGGAAATCAAGACGGAAGAAGACAAGAAGAAGGCAAATCAGAACCATTATCCTGTTGGATTTACGCAGGAGGAATGGGAGAAGAAATACCCCCACATCCCGGCGGATAAGGTTATCTGCCCGAAGTCCGGTCCGTTCCCTTCGAGTCTGGCATACTACGACCATAAGGGCATCTTTATTACGCTCAATATCTTCGGCGACCAGATTCTGGATATCCCCGGGCGCAACGAGCCGTTTGATGTTGCGCTGGCAAAGCATATCCAGGAGCTTGAGGAGGTTCGGGACAAGAAGAACTACAAGAAACTTCTGGTTGGCTCGGCTTCTGAGGGCAGCGGCAACATTGCCGCTCAACTCATCCTCGACCTGCTGGAAAACTACGGGCCCAGTCCTGAGCTCTACGAAGCATTCATTTCGTTCTACACCTTCGGCGACTGCGGCTGCGGCGTTCTGACGGACAACATGGATAAGTTCATGGAACTGCTGAATGGGCGTACAGACGCCCAGAGGAAGGCAGCCATGACCACCATGAATGATTTGCCGGATGTCGTCACCGTCTATCGCGGTGAAGGCAACGAGAGCACACCGTATGAAAAGGCCGTTTCTTGGACACTCAACCTCACGGCTGCATACTTCTTTGCAGCGTGGCGTTGCCCTGCAACGGCCAGAGTCATCAAGGGCACCGTCCACAAGGAAGAGCTTCTGGCTTACATCACCGACCGCCACGAAGAAGAAGTGATGGTCGTGCCGGGCACAGTGGAGAACATCGAAATTCACGACTGCGTGACTATCGATGACTTCCAGGATAAGATTGTCCAGCATCCTGCAGAACTGAGAAATGCATACGAGGCGTTTTACTACAACATCAGCGATATCTACACGGAAATCGATGATGCCGCTGAGTCCTACGTCTCCTGGAATGACCACGATAAGAAGCACGTGCAGGATGTGACCTTCATTGCCGATTACCTGTACCGCGTCAACGTGGTCGAACCGAATCTGAAGGCAACGAACAAGGAGATTGAGGCTATCGCGGAGACGTTCAATTCCCTCATCCGCGCCGCCATTTGGCATGACGCCGGTCGTACGGACGAGGAAATCAATTCCAAACACGGTGCAGACAGCTATCGCATTTGGATGGAGGAAACCGGGGAGGATGACGACGATGTCGCCGAGTTCCTGATGACCTACCACTGCAAGGAGAACGCAGAAGCGAAGGCATTCTTCGATGAGAAGTTCGCCGAGCGGCAGTATTCTCAGTATATCTGGGATGCTCTGTGCGCACTGAAAGACGCTGACGCCATCGACAGATGGCGCTTCGGCTGGGGCTCCAGCGACTTCGTGGATGCTACCCAGCTTCGCTCTCAGGCCAGCAAAGACTTGATGCTGGTCGGTGCTGTTATCCAATACGCGAAGTTTTCCTGACGCAGAACCAAGAGAACATTAAAACAGTCACCTCATAACAACCCGCCCAGCACGATACCGAAGTATCGCACCGGGCGGGTTGCTTTTTTGCGCAGTTTGCCATGCCTCAAAATTTTTCCATACAAGATATGGCAGAAAGTTAAGGGAAAATCATGCTTTCGTATACACTCACAAGTGACAACATGGTTCCATATATGGTATAATTCAGACACAAAGGAGATGAGAATTTGTGAAGCAACATACAGACTTGACAAAACAATCAGGTAGCATCCCCATCGCCACGCAGAATGACCAGCTGACTGGGCTGGATAGCACTGAGCCTCGAAGAGTGCTCTGCTGCGGGCCTTCTGGCTGCGGAAAGTCTTACAACTTCATGCTCCCGAACCTTTTGGAAGCCATCGAGAGAGGAGAACCCATCGTCGCTACAGACCCACTCGGATTTCTTGAAGAACACGCTTCAGAAGCCGCGAAAGACCATGGATACGAAATTGTCCGAGTTGACACACAGGGTGAAAGCACGGAACATTGGGATTTACAGCAGCTCCGCCCCTGTGAGAATTTCTCAGAAGAAGATTTCTGTGAATGGGCAACCAATATCTACAAGATGCTGACACCGACAGCTTCACATTCTGATAGCGACTTCTATTTCAGACTGGGCTCTGCGCTGTTTTCTGCGACCATTCAGTATGCAATAGAGAAGAGCGATGCTCATTCTTTCCAGGATGTTTTGGACGTTTACTTGTCTGCCACATTCTCGAAGCAGGTAACCAGAAGTGTTCGTGCGCTGGTGCCGCGTGCCGGCGTTCGGAAGCCGAAAGCGCATACCCGGCAGGATGCCCTTGAGATGCTGCGGGATGGCAGTTCAAACCTATATGCGAATGTTTCTATGGCAAGCGCTTTCCTCTTAAGCAAGCTGGTCAAGGGGAAATTACATGCAGAACTGGCAGAGGAGAGCTCCTTCCGGTTCGACCAAGTATGGAGCAGCAAAAAGACGCTCGTGTTTATCCGCCCCTCTTGGGCACATTCTGGCGACCTGAGCATAATACTTCTATGGTATCTCATCCGCCTCGCGGAGAACCAGAAGGGGAGCGGAACTATCCTCATCGACGATTGTGTCGATGCGTTGTCGCTGTTGGAAGACCCGCAAGAAGAATTCCGAAAACTCACCACCGCCGGGAAGCATGTCCTTTTCGATGTCCAAAATTTCGCACAGCTGAAAGCCATCCTCGGAGATGCAGCAGCAAAGGAGTTTATTGACTCTTTCGACAACGTCCTTGTTTCTGATAAAACGAGCCTTCAAAGCATTTTCAGCGCCATGGGGTGGCACGTTTTCAAGGCGGGCGAAAAAGCCTAATCCAAGGGGCCACCTGATTTCTCAAAACAGAGCCCCTCATTTTGCTCTGCGCGTCCATCATGTGCGCTTTTTTGCCAAAACCTCTTGATTTCTGTATGGGTATTCAGTATACTGATACTTGTAAATGTCTCTTTATCCATCACAGATGGAACGTTTCTTTTCTGCAAAGCATTACGCCGGCAGTCGTTTCTTTATTCCATATAAATTCTACCAGACAGTTTCAATATCGAAACTGTCTGGTTTTTCATATATTACAAAAAAGGAGGAGTAATCATGTTAAGTGACCTTGCAAAAAGAGTTATGGCCAATCCGCTCTACGAGTTTGATACGGACTATAGCTTAGACAACGGGGCAATGCCCCTTATCAACGTAAAAGACCCGGAAATGTTCACAATTGCATTTGGGTGTAAGCCAGACTTCACGTTGAACGAATGGATGGAGCGTTTCCCCGATATCTCTGCATACCATGTGGTATATGGGAAAAGAAGGAAAAACGGAAAACCAACGGCGATGTTCTATAAACAACTCAGTTCAAAGAATTCCAAGATGGTTGTGTTCTCTCTTCGCATTCTCGATGGGGAGCCAACGACCGTTTGCTGGCCTTCGGATGAAGAGTACCAGGACCAGGTCAATGCATTTGCACGAGATATGGAAGCACTTTGCAAAGAAGGGGATTATAAGACCTTCTTCCGCATGAGGGACCCAATCGGAGACGGTTCTGCACTCTGGGATTCTTTCATCGCCGCTATCCAGTACAATGCGTTCACCAACGTAGAACTCTACGCAGCATTGATAGAAGGGATTCGCGTGTATCCTGCATGGCGGTATAAGTTCGAACAAATGAAGAAACACGACGCCGGCATGTTCTTTTCTGTCGGAGAGGCCATGACCTCTGGCACCTCTGCCTTGGCTGACGAGAGGGCAGGGAGGCTATTTGGATTAAGCCGTATCCCTGAGCCCATCGAACTCTATGCCAGCAATGAGCATAGCTATCTTTGGTACAAGGATAAATTCTCCGCCCTGAAAGAAGCAGCAATGCTTGATGACGTTATAGGCGTCGATAGAAGCCTCAATATCGTCTCTGTCAGAGGAAACGATATCCTTGATATAGTAACGCTTAAGGACGAAAGCAAGCTGTACCTCGTGGAGGACCCGCCAATAAGAGATATGCAATATGTGATTCCGCTTCTCAATGCAGAGAACTATCTGTGGGAGGATGATAAACGTCAGCCGGAACTTCCGAAACACGCATATATCATCCCAACCGTACGTAGGACTGACCGGATTTATGAAGGACTGCCGCCTTTCGTAAAAGGCCCGAATGACTTGGATGAACTCGATGCATCTCGGGTAAGAGCGCTCCGCGTAAGCCTGCTGGCAGCACTTATTTACAAGCAGAATACGCAAGATATTCCCCTGAAGCTTAAGAAGCTGCCGCTGGCTGAACGAGCTGTTTTTTATTCACTGGTTCAGGTCACGTATTATACGGCAGGGCACATTCATGATTTCGAGGAAGAAGAACGGATGCTGCAGCGTTTCGGGACAGGCGTGCTTGAGGAAGGCCGTTGGAAGTCTATCATGTGGACGTCAAAAGGAATAGGTGCAGACGATTTTGAAGAACACGGAGATGATTTTATAGGCTATATCTGCCTGGCGCTTACAAAGTCTCTTCTTGCCGACGATGAAATGGACCTTCTGTGTAAAATTGACAGCACGTCGGGAAAGCCATCTGACTATGGAATGCTTGCGACGTTCACATGTTACAAGATGAATATGTCCAAGCAAGCCTTCTGCGTCTACGAGAAGCTGCTCTCGTGGGCTGTTCTGTCATTGAGAGATGCGCTGTATCTTGACCGTTGGCGCTTCGGCGAGGACGCGGTGTCGATGCCAGAAACAGATGGCGGAGTAAAATCTATGGCGCTTGCGTATGCACTGCAGGACAAGAAATATCTCTTGGAACTGCTGAAATCGTTGCCGGAGGAAGCACGTTGAAGTACAGGGGGCGTCTGGAAATCCAGACGCCCTTTCGCTTTTTGCCGAGGCATGTCCAACATGTGATTTTTTTGCCAAAATCCCTTGATTCCTGCGTCGACATCAAGTATACTAATACTTGTAAATGTCTCTCTCATCCATCATAGATGGAACGTTCTCTTTTCCACTGGGTTCACCAGCGGTCGTTTCTATATTCAATACAAATTCTGCCCGACAGTTTCACTATGGAAGCTGGCGGGCTTTTATATATCAAAGAAGGAGGAGTAATCATGAAAAAAGGCACAACGCTTGCAGAACGAATAAAGCAAAGCCCATTCTACGAGGTCAATACGTCAGGCTCATCGTGGCAGGACTACATCGTCATAGATACGTTATGGTCCACATCAGCCGTGGATGCGCTTGAAGCCGCAGCTGATGGTCAGCAAATAATTGACTATGCTACTTGGAAAAAACGTTTTCCGCGTATTCATCCATTAAACGTAATCTTCAGGACTCCCAATAAGGGAGACATCCGCATGTACTATTTCGAGCAATACGCTGATGGACGCAGTGCTACAGGGGTGTTCTTCCCGCTGCACATTGTAGATGGCAACCCTTATATTCCTGGCATTAAATCGGACGCGGAATATGAAGAAAAGGTCCTGGAGTTTGCAAGCATGATGAATGACCTGGTTTGCATGCAGGAGGACTTCCGAACATTTTTCCGTTTCGATGACCCTATCGGTGATGGAACCTGCCTGATGGAATCGTTCAAAATCTTGCTTGCACATGAGGGCTTGCCGAAAGATAAGCTCTATGACACATTCTTCGAGGGAATTGACATCTATCCCGCGTGGGAACGGATGACGCTGTTCGATGAGGAAATCAGCAAAATGCTATTGGCTGCTAAAACCACAGCCCAGCGATATCGAACGCTGGCTATGCTGGATGGCAGAGAGAACGTTCGCATCTATTACGGGCACCCGCCTACGCCGATTGGGAAAAGCTGGGAGTTTCCCGCCAATCCATCAGGGGCCCGTACGAACAAAGCAGATATGTTCAGAGGCATCTTGCAGCCTGTGACCAAGTGGAACAGCAAAGACGAATGGCCTCCGTATTATATCGCGCTGTCCATCCCCGCTGATTTCATCCTTGATTTTAAGGACGATGGTAAGAAGGCAATTCTTACTGCGGATAGCCTACCATCAATTCGATACGAAATGATGTCGAATAAGCACGAATTGCTTCTCCCGGGCGAGGAACTGAAGGATTTCCTCTGGCATACCAAAAAGCCGTGGCACAGAGCCCCATATTACGGTGACTATGCGCAAAAAATTGTCCCAACAGTCAACCGCTTCCGGTTTGCAATCAATGCACTGTACGATGATGAGGATGTTTCGGCGGCGAAAGCTCATGAAGACTGCACCGATGCACTGCGCACTGCGTTCCTGACAGCTATGCTATACGAGAAGCTCCTCGGGGAGTATGGCTTGCCAGTTTCTAAGGCATTCATAAAGCAGCCCAAAATCGAGCACAACGCATTCTACGCAACGGTGCTGGCATCCATTCTTCGAACCATTACATTGCACAATGCAGACTTAGATATGGAAGACGCATATAGCGTGGCATGCTCCGCCATTGAAATGCTGTCATGGGATTTTGCGGATGCATTCCCTGATGAGAGCACACTCCTGATACGGGAACTCTCTATACGCATTGTCACATGGTCTTATATGGATGACTTCCATGACCTGCAAGGAGCGTTGACTGCAACGGTGCCCGACACGGAGAAAACGCATCAGGACCTGCGAGGGATTAACAAAATCATCGTAAACTCCGGTATCGAAATCGCCAGAGGATGCAAGCCCAAGATTGCCAACCTGGTAGCTATCGGCGCAATGGCGCTGAGAGATGCCGAAGCAATAATGGACATGGTCTATGAGGTTTACCCTGACCAACTGCCGATGACCACAGCCGGAGAAGAATTACTGCCTTGTGCCCATGCGCTCCAGTCGGATGCATTCCTGCGGGAGATGTTAGCCTCAACGGCAAGCTAAGAAAATTGGGGAAGAAGAACTACCGGAATCTTTACCATTAAAACGATAAACGGGAAAATGATAAAGGACGGTATCTCTTTCAAAAAATTAAAACTCGTAGAAAAATCCACGAGTTATTTAATTGCTTAATTATAATACATGAAAGAAGAAGCGGCAATTCCTCACCGCCCAATGTTTCACATTGGACGGTGTACCCTTGCCGCAATAATGGAGAACAGGGAGGCCAGCATCATGCTGGTCTCCCTGTCAGAATTTGCAAAAAGGAGGAACTAAGAATGCCTGATTTATCTGCAGTGGCGGAAGCCGTTATGAATAGCCCGTTTTATGAGATAGACACGGATTACAAAGTGTGGCAGGGAAAGTCTATTGCAAATACCTTTGGACATGACAAAATTGAACTGACTCCAGGTGTCACCCAATTTTCAGCAGAGTCATGGAGAATGCGCTTCCCACAAATACCACCAGAGAATGTGTACTATGCGTGGAAATACAACTCAGGAGACATATCACATAAACCCACAGAGGAAAAGCGCAACTATGCTTTGTTCTATGTGGACAAATTGAGAGAAACCCACCCCAACATCGTCTTCCCCTTGCGCATACTTGCTGAGGAAGACGTACCGTTTTCTGGGGCTTATACCGACGAAGAATATCAAGAGGCCGTTATTCAGTTCATTGAAAACATGAAGAAAGTCGCAAATGAAGGGGACTTCGAAACGTTCTATCGTTTTCGCAACCCTATTGGCAGAGGATTTGCTCTCTGGAGCTATGTCTACGCTGACTTCACCAAAAAGAAATTCTCTAATGAAGTGATGTATTCTACATTTATCAATGGCTTTCGGGTATATCCAAGATGGAGAGAATTCTTTGAGGCGGAGAATATTCAGTTTAAACGGAAGTTTGTGGCAATGGGACGTCAGTTAAAGCCATCAACCCCATTGGGTAAGGCTCGAAAACAACGACTCGCCAAATGGGTTCGGTGTGAAAACAGCATGAATCTCTGCCGAATCAACAACCACCAAAGCCTTTGGTACGACGACAAGCTTTCTGCCATGAAAGCTGTTGCTCAAATGGAGAGACCTCTCCCACGAGTAAAAGACACTTTGCACGAGGCCGCTGTGAAGAAGAGTCTCATTGTTGACGCAATTCCCCTCAAGGATACAACAATGTATCTGGTGTCTCCAACGGCTTTGGACGAACCGTCAGAGGAGTGGCCGCAATACGCAAAAATACCGGGACAACCACCGCACAGCTCATCCATTCCTACAGGCGAAGAGGTTGAATATCGATATCTTCGCGAATCCGTCAAGGCCGGTAGAAAGATGTATGAACGTCTTATGGATGGAGCAGGAGACCCGGAAGATTTCCCCGGCAGGGAAATGCATGCCGTAAGAACGAGTTTACTTGCAGCACTTATTTTCAGAGAAAGTGCCGGCAAGCCTGTTGACAGGAAAATCCCTTTTGCAAACCTTGTCTACAGGGTGGTCCTATATGCGTTAATTTATGCCGCATACCTGATGACACTCGTCATTGACGATGATGAAAAGGATTCATATATCATGGATGCCCAGCTGTCAACTGCCTACGAATACTGTCGCAAAGATATCTGGTATATCGGACCATGGGCAAAAGACATCCTTACTACACACATGAAGGCTGCCTGCAAGGATATCCTGTATAGAATGGACTGCGAGGATGTCGAGGATAAGGCATGGCGGGCAAAAGCCGCAGAGCTTGTCAAGGACCTCCAAAGCAAATGGGATGGTACAGTGTCTGAGGCGGAGATTTCTCTCTGCACAAAACTGATTGCTCAGGCAGGGCTGGCTCTTGAGGACGCTATTAACCTCGACCGTTGGAGGTTCGGGGCTGATGCAGTATCCGCACCCATCACGAAGGAAGGCCAATCGTATATGTCTATTGCACGGGCCCTACAGAAGAAGTCATTTTTGGAAGAAGCAATCAATGCATGACCGTTATACAACGCGGGGTGGCTATACGCCACCTCGCGTTTCTTTTTTACATCCGTAAATATAGACAGATTTCGAAAAATATGCTCATATATGCAGTATCCGAGATTCCAGAAGCCTTGGTTTGCTGAAGCAAGAGGATGCAGAACTCACACACGGTACGATTTGGGGTTACTTGTGGCTGTCATCGAGTGAAGCATCCGAAAAAGTCTGTATTTGCAGGCTTTTCCAATCCAACATCTCGGAAATCTCATCAGGAAGCCGAACAGCGGAGTGGTGCCGCCTGTTCGGCTTCCTTTTACAGTCTGGTGTTCTCTATGCGCCTTGCATGAGTATTCCGTATGTGGTACAATATATGCAGATATTGGTTGTTTTCCCAACATTTACGAAGAAGTAACGGCGGTGTGACAAAGGAAGTGCTTCAGGTATGCCAAACCAAGTCTTAGACCTACCCTGCACTGTGCGAAAGGTACGTTTTGAGAGAGACATGTTCTCAATTTGCGAGATGGGAACGATGTCAAATGACATCCCACAAGACGCATGCATCAATCTGCTCACCTATGAGGAAATAGGGGAGATGCGCTTTGTCGCGCTGGGAGATGGACTGAACACAAAAGTCGGCGCAAATGTTCTGTTGTCCGGAGCGTGGGAAGAAAATAAGAAATTCGGCGGCTTGCAGCTTCATGCAACGGACTGCCGCGATAATATCGGGCATGGCAAAGAAGCTATCGTGGCATACCTCAGTTCTGGATTTATCAAAGGCATCGGCAAAAAGACCGCTGCCTTGATTTACGACCAGTTCGGTGAGGACTGTATCAGCATCATTCAGGATGACCCTCAAATGCTGCTGAAGGTACGCGGTATCAAACACACAAAACTAAAGAAAATCGTAGAGTCCTATGAAGCTAATCAGGATTATCATGCACTCGCACGACTCCTGATGCCGTTAGGACTGACACCGCTCGCTGTCAAAAACATCGCAAAGGAATTGGGTAAAGGCGCCGCCGGCATCGTGCGGAGGAACCCGTATGAGCTTTGCAACGTCCGTGGGTTTAGCTTCCCGAAAGCCGATACATTGGCACGTTCTCTTGGCACCTTCGAACAGAGCGACTTCCGTATTGCCGGCGGCATCATTTATACCCTTGACAACGCGCAGAGCGAAGGGCACCTATATCTGAACAGAGATAACCTCTGCCATTTGGCTTGTTCGAAGGACGTACTGAACAGTCCATCCGCAGCATCGACGATTTCCCCGTCTCAGGTCGATGTTGTCCTTACGTCTATGCTGAAAGATGGTAAAGTCAAAACGATAGCTGTCACCGGCGATGCCCCGGATGTAGGGAAGCAGCGCATCTATAAATCGAATGCGTTTGACTGGGAAATGACAGCAGCATCGGCTCTTTGCACTTTGCTCAAAAAGGGCAAACCTCGAAAAACGAAAAAAGAATGGGAGAGCATCGTTCGGAAAGCAGAAGAAGCTCTCGGTTTCTCCCTTGACAACACTCAGCGGGAAGCCGCTGTAACGGCCCTCTCTTCGCCTGTATCCATCATTACGGGCGGCCCTGGTACTGGTAAGACTTCGAGCCTGCGCGTTCTTGTAACGTCTTATATGACAGCATATCCAGATGCTGATATCGCATTGGCTGCACCGACAGGACGCGCTGCCAGGCGTATGGCGGAACAAATCGGCATGGAGGCATCCACACTGCACAGCTTTCTGCACCTTCGCCCCAACGAGCGGACGGATTTCAGCCTCGTTTGCGCGGACGGATACCAGATTGAGGCGGACCTGCTGGTCATCGATGAGTCATCCATGATTGACGCAGAACTGATGGCTAATCTGATGTACCGAATGACACCGAAAACGCAGCTGCTGTTCCTCGGCGACTCGGACCAGCTCCCATCTGTCGGGCCCGGAAACGTGCTTCGTCAGCTGCTCGAATGCCCGGCTATCCCGAATACACGGCTGACTCGTATCTTCCGACAGAAAGAGGACAGCCTCATCCCGTACAACGCAGCAAGCATCCGGCAAGGTTTGTCCGGGCTGGTCTATTCGAAGAAAGACTTCTTCCTACAGAAGATGGAAAACGAAGAACAGGCGCTGTCTTTTATCAAGACGCTCATGAAACGCAGCGTCGATATCGGCATTTCCAGTGATGTTCAAATCCTGTGCCCTATGCGGAAAAGAGGCGCCGCGTCGACCGTTAGCATCAATGAGGCGTTGCGCGACATCATGAATCCCCCCGCCCCCAGTAAGGCAGAAATCGAGATAGGCGGCAAGCGGTTCCGTGTCGGGGATAAGGTCATGCAGACCAAGAACATTGAGGGCGCCGCGAACGGCGATATTGGCTTCATCACGAAGATAAAAGCTCCTTCCGAAAAGGTCGTTGATTCAGATGCCGTGGAGGATTCGGACGAGGCAGAAGAGGACGAGTCCGTCCTGTCTGTTCAGTTCTACCCGGATGAGCCGGAAGTCCGGTACTCGAAAGAGGATGCGTTCTTCTTAGACCCGGCGACAGCCATTACCATTCATAAAAGCCAAGGCTCTGAGTTCAAGAAGGTCATCATCCCGTTGTTCCGGTCGATGAGTTTCTTCCTGAAGCGAAATCTCTTATATACGGCAGTCACAAGAGCCAGGGAACAGGTCATCCTGGTGTCGGATGAAAGCTCCATCGCGAAAGCCATTGGAACAGAGGACACGAGCAGAAGAAATACCGCACTGTCCAAGGTCATTTTTGATGAAATCCAGAAAAGCGCCACTATGGATGCCCTTGGTGGAATAGATGCTATATAGTTTATTTCGAGCCAATTCTCCAGAACTGAGCGAAGAAGTAGAATACCATCGCTCAGTTCTGAGGATTCGGTTCGAAAAAAGATAGAGAGATAGTAATATGTACAATCACTTCTACACAGAGACCGCTGTCTACAATGACATGAAAGAACTCTTAAACAAGTTAGATAGCGACGGTGTTGTCACCGGATGGGGAGAGAACGATGAATCCTATACCGTGGGGGAATGTGTATCTGAACTCGCTAATTCCTTAGAGGAAAGGGAACGTCCACTCTTTTGCTTTGCCGGGAAAGACATCGACGAAATCGGCAACGCGCAAAACTCTTGGCGAGCATTCCTTATCACGACAGACAGACTGCTGATAGCCTTTGCGGTAGAGTGTAAAGATAGCAGAGCCAGTGATTTTAAGGGTGTCGAGACCTTCGATTTCCGCGCTGTGTCCCAGATGGAATGCGACTTCGAGAAAAACGAATTTACCCTGGAAATATCCGGCTGGGAAGATGGACAGGGAACGGAGTATCACATCCGCTTTAACAAAAAGAATGCGGCGCAGAAACTCTTGGAGTATGTTAATCTGGCAATAGATTCGTTGCCATTGGGCTACCCAATGATTCGCCCGAATGGAGCGCCGGAAAAGAATCCTCCTTGCCGCAGGAGAGTGCTGGATACGGATAGGGAAACACCTGCAATGGTAGCCGCCAAATGCGGCGGGGGAATTATTCTGGAAGATACCTCCGCCGCCGAGTCGGAAGACATGCATCTCGGTGACGTTCGCTTCGTGAAGATGGATTTGTCGGAAAAGCGGCGCCCCAGCTACACGGCCAAATGCTGTGTACGGGAGGCCCCTGATAGTCCCATCGACGAAATTGCGCTGCGTAATGCGTTGCAAAAAGTGGTGGCCTTCAAAATGGTCTGCGCCAAGTATGTAGCCGTCCCGAATGACTTCCCTGCATCTCCGAAAGAGGGAAAATCCAACGAGTGGAATGCCATCGTTGCTGAGTGCCTCCATCCGTTGACCAGAACGCCTCAGGGTGCAATCCGATACATACATTGACGGGCTGGAAGGAACGGGTATGTACCATCAATTCTATACCATCGATGTTATCGAGAGAGACATGAGGGCCCTTCTCAATTTGATAAATGACAATAACATTGTTGATGCAAATGAGCGAGTTCCTATCGAAATCTGTGCGTGGTCACTTGCGATGGCCTTAGAGGAACACGAACGCCCGATTTGGGGCTTTATGTGCCAAGATGTGGACGACCCAGTCCAATACACATGGAGAGCCTTCCTCTTTACATCGTCCAGACTGCTGATGGCCTATTCTGGTGAGCTGGATGATGGCTACGAGAGCGAGTTACAAGGCATCGAAAGTTTTGACTTTCGTTCAATCTCGAAGTTGGGCTACAACGTAGAAGACAATGAAATTCTCATCGAGTTGGGCTGGGGGAAGCCGCCTAAAAGAAGATACAACGTCCATTTTAACGTGAGAAATGCCGTAGTGAAAGTGCATGATGGCATTCTCAAAACAATGGGAAAACTGCATATAAACCAACTGCCAATTCCACCGGCAGGACGTCCCGTGATAAATCCACCTTGTTGTCAGCGGTTGCTGTGCATTCACAAGTCCGTACAACAAGATGCGAAAGAAGGGGGCTTGGTTGCCTTAGTAGCCACTTCACTCGAAGAATCCAAGGACCTCTATCTGGGCGACGTTGATTTCAAAGAGATGGATTTCCCGAATACACTGCGCCCAAGCTACACAGCCAGATGCTGTGTCCTTGAAAATAAGGGTGGTTACTTTAACGAGCAAGCATTACGGGAGTCTATGCAGCATGTGTTGGATTTTGCTAAAGATGGCGCATTGAGGGTTGGCGTACCCTCTGATTTCCTCAAGATAGGACGAGGAAAAGATGTTCGGGCGATTGTGACAGAATGCCTCCATTCGTTGACCAGTCTGCCAATGGGCGTGGTCTATTATTTCGCGTGGTGAGGCGAAAAATAAAGAAAAACAAATAGCTGTAAAGGCTTTCCAGTTACCGAAAAACACGCCAGCAAACGAAACGCCTTTACTGCTGAAAAGAATCGTCCGCAAAGGAGATGAACCCATTGAACGGTCCCGTTCGAAGCTACAAACTCGGAGTCCCCATGGACTGGCAGGCTTTTATCGCTATGCCGGAAGAGTATCAGAAACTCTACCTGCAAATGCTGGGAAAGAACTACGGAGTAGCCATCGATAATCTCGTGGCACTCTTTCACATCAACATAAGAGTTCTCTACAAGTATTTGCAGGAGCATAATCTCACAAGGGCTCTGGATGATGGGCGCCGGGATGGGGGAGCCAAATTCGACACTTCCGTATGGAATAAGTTCTGCTATGAGGATGAAGAGGAAAACGTCACGGACAATGAGCCAGCCACCGCCGCCGAAAATGCAGGAGAAAATGCAGAAGCGGAGGATGATTCGCCAGAGGAGGCTGATGACCAGGGAGAGGCCCCCGCTTTGCCGAAAAGTGAAATTATCGCAGGTCTCAACCGAATCGAAGATGTTTCAGGCATCAGTATCACTCGCATGGCGACATTGGCGGGGGTAACACAGAGTATCTACTGCAACTACATCTATAACCGGGCAGTTGCGCCGATTCACGCAGATACCATCGTCAAAAACTACTTGGTCATGCGACCGCTGAGTTCTCAGGAACTCGTGGAAATGAGCAATGCGAGGAAAGATGCTATCACAGCGTATGCGAAGCTGATAGCGGAGAAGAAAAAGAGGCAAGCTGAGCCCCCGAAAGCTGCAATAGAAAAACCTATGCAGCGCGTTTCCAAGGAGAAAGAAGCGAGACAAGTCAAACTCAATGAGCGGCAATTTTTCATCCAAGCCATCAACGATATGTGTAAGAAACTCAATATCCAT
>UMHI01017586.1_pt1 | contig 15167 bp, 16 predicted proteins | sample 1965481 | NCBI WGS metagenome assembly UMHI01 (sample SAMEA4836093, study PRJEB28245) | human gut metagenome | biome: gut microbiome; material: fecal sample | place: Denmark | collected 2008 | reverse complement strand
TGGGTTCGATTCCCGTACGGGTCATAAAAACGCCTTTGCGCATTGCGCAAGGGCGTTTTTAATTTGACCCATACGGGAATCGAACAGCACGGCCCTGCGCAGCAGGGTAAGCAATCAGCCCAGTGGGCTGTTGCTTAGTGCGCGGGTCCCAACGACTAGGAATGTCTAATGTGGTGGCTGTTTCATGCAACCCGTACGAGGAATCGAAGGAACACGGCCGCCCGCAGGCGGCAAAAAAGAGCCCAGTGGGCTCTTTTTTAATGCTTCGGGTTGCGGCTCCCAGCATCCGCGCGTGCCTTGGGCGGCACGTGCGTCTTGCTGGCCGCTGCCCCAACAACTCCTCCCTGCATCGGCCACTGGCCGCGGTCGTCGTTGTTGCAAGTCCCATCCTGTAGGAATGTCTAATGTGGTTGCTGCCGCTGCATTCGCTCGGGGGATTTTTAATTTGACCCGTACGGGAATTGCAGCTGAGCTGACCGCCGCCAGCGAGCAAAGACTTCCCCCGGTCGGGGGAAGATGTCGCATAGCGACAAAAAGGGGAGTACAGGGAAGCGAAGCTGGGGCCGTGGTCAGCGGAATGCGAACGCCGCTCCAAGGCGTGAAGCATACGCTGGGAACCACAACCCGGGACAGGGCGGCGGTGCGCCTTCATCTTGAATACCACATGCCATTTTATGGATAAAAAGCCCGGCAGGGGAACACGTTCAGGTGCTCTTCTGCCGGGTTTTTCTGCATTTTTCGTAAATTTTCGGCCTGAAATCGTAACAAAATTATGTCAATGAGACATCAATCCTCCATTTTTAACCGCGAAAATTGACTTGCACACCAAAAACTCTGGGATATTCTAGCACTTTCCATATAAATTCATGACAAAGTTTGGTAGAAATAATATCTTGTATACAGGCTGCACTTACGTTACAGTACAGATGATATACCAATTGTACGAGCAGAAGGGAGGAAATGGAGTCCACAAGGGCGGTTTTCAATCACGAGTACGGGCCGGTGGCGGATGCAGCGTGCAATTTTTGCATCATCTGTTCCCATCGCCTGATGCTTAGAACGGGAGGATGTCAATGGAAGTCTTTTTGCAAGCACTGGTAAACGGGATCCTGCTGGGCGGTTTCTACTCCCTGATGGGTATGGGCCAGAACATCATTTTCGGTGTTATGAACATCGTCAACTTCTGCCACGGCGAGATGTTGATGGTGGGCATGTACATCACCTATGTTCTGTATACCTACTTTGGGGTGGACCCCTATGTAGCCCTTCCCATCGTTGCAGTGCTCATGTTCGGGCTGGGCGCGCTGATCCAGTCCACTCTGATCACCCCTTCGCTCAAGACCAAGAGCTTTACGAACCTGCTGTTCCTCACCGTCGGTCTGGGCCTGCTGCTCACCAACGGCGCTCTGGTCATTTTTGGTTCCACCTATTATAAGATCATTACCCCTTATTCGCAGACCTATATCCCGCTTGGCCCGGTCACCATTGCGCTGCCGCGTCTGGTCAGCTTCCTGATCCTGATCGTGGTCGCCATTGCACTGTTTGCCTTCCTCAAGTATTCCACCACCGGCAAGCAGATCCGCGCCGTATCCCAGAACCCCATTGGTGCTGAGGTCGTGGGCATCAACGTCAAGAAAATTTACATCCTGACCTATGGTCTGGGCGTTGCTCTGGCCGGTATCGCCGGTTCTCTGCTGACCCAGTTCTACACCATCTATCCCACCGCAGGCGCAAGCTTCGGTTTCCGCGCACTGATCGTCGTGGTCGTGGGCGGTCTGGGCTCCATCCCCGGCGCATTCTTCGCCGGTATTTTCCTGGGCCTGCTGGAGCAGATGAGTGCATTGTTCATCAGCCCGTCCTACAGTGATATGATCGTGTTCGTCACCTTCATCATCATTCTGGTCGTGCGTCAGGTCATGATTCTGAGGAGGCGATAAGATGGATACCAGAAAAGCAGTTAAAACCTATCACCGCAATCTGGCGATCGTTCTGGCTATCATCGTCGCCATCTTCGCAGCGATCCCGCTGGTCGTGGATAAACCTTACATCATCAACATTTTCGTTCTCACCTTCTATATGTCCACCCTGTCCATGGCATGGAACATTCTGGGCGGCATCACCGGCCAGAACTCGCTGGGTCTGGCCGCTTACATGGGTCTGGGTGCCTATGTGTGCTGTCTGGTGGTCACAAAGACGGGCATGAACCCCTGGGTGGCCGCTGTGCTGGATATGCTCGTTGTGGGCGTTGTGGCCGGTGTCATCTTCTTCCCCAGCCTGATCCTGCGCGGCCCCTACTTCACGCTGGTGTCCATCGCGTTTGCCGAGTCCATCCGTCAGTTCATCATCAACTCGGAGTTCTTCGGCCGCGCATCCGGTGTGGGCCTGCCCTTCGGCAAGGACTCCTTTGCGCAGTTCCGCTTTACCAGCAAGGTGCCGTACTACTACATCGGCTTCATCATGATGGTGGGCGTTTACCTCATCATGAAGAAGATCGGCCGCTCCAAGCTGGGCTTTGCGCTGCGCACCATCCGCGAGGATGAGGACGCTGCCGCCGCCATCGGCATCAACCCCACCAAGTACAAGGTGATCGCGGTCGTCATTTCGGCCATCATTGCCGGTCTGGTCGGCTTCTTCTACGTCAGCTACATCCGCTACATCGACCCCGATATTATGATCCAGTCCAAGTCCACTGAGATCGTGCTGCCGGCAGTCGTGGGCGGCGCTGCCTACATCGAAGGCCCGCTGATCGGCGGCCTCATCATGATCCCGCTGAGCGAACTGCTGCGTGCAAACTTTGCCGCCATCCTGCCCGGCATCAACATGCTGATGTATGCCATCGTGCTGATCGTGGTCATCCGCTTCCGTCCGTCCGGTATTCTGGGCTGGTACATGAACTCGAAGGTCAAGACCTTCATCGATGAAAAGATCCTCAAAAAGCCGTCTCTGGACGTGCTGGAAGAGTATGAGCTGATGGCAGACAAGGGAGGGAAGTAATCATGGCAGAAAAGCCTATTATTGAAGTCCAGGGCCTGACCAAGCGGTTCAAGGGTCTGACCGCCGTGCATGATGTTTCTTTCTCGGTGGAGAAAGGCTCCATCACCGGCATGATCGGCCCCAACGGTGCTGGTAAATCCACCACCTTCAACATGATCTGCGGCTACTACCCGCCCACCGAAGGCAAGATCTTCTACAATGGTGAGGACATCACCAACAAAAAGGCGTATGAGTACACCAACATGAAAATCGCCCGCACCTTCCAGATCATGAAACCTCTGAAGAACCTGAGCGTTCTGGATAACGTCACCGCCGCCGCCTACTTCGGCCACGCCGGTGCAAAGAGCGAAAAAGAGGCCAAGGAGCGCGCCATGGAGGTGCTGCACTTCACCGGCCTGTACGAAAAGCGTCATGTGATCTCCAAGGACATGGGCACGCCGGACCAGAAGCGTCTGGAGATGGCCCGCGCTCTGGCCACCAAGCCCGAAGTGCTGTTTCTGGACGAGAACATGGCAGGCTTGAACCCGGCTGAGACCGAAGAGGCCATCCAGCTGATCCGCAAGATCAACGAGTCCGGTGTCACCATCCTGCTCATCGAGCACATCATGAAGGCGGTCGTGAGCCTGTGCGAGAAGGTCATCGTCCTTCACCACGGCGAAAAGATCGCTGAGGGCACGCCCGAGCAGGTCATGAACGATCCCTACGTCATGGAGGTGTATCTGGGCACCAAAAAGGAGGGCGCAAGTGCTTAAAGTTGAAGGTCTGAACGCCGGTTACGGCTCTGTGAACATCCTGTGGGACATCGGCTTTGAGGTGAAGGATGGCGAGATCGTTGCCATCCTTGGCTCCAACGGTGCCGGTAAGACCACCATGGTGCGCACCATCACAGGCATGGTCAAGGCCAGCTCCGGCAAGGTGGAGTTCAACGGGGAGGACCTCTCCGGCAAAAGCTCCCGCGTTATTCTGGACAGCGGCATCGTGCAGGTGCCGGAAGGCCGTCAGCTCTTTACCGAGATGACCGTGCTGGAAAATCTGGAACTGGGTGCATTCAATAAGGAGACCAAGGCACATTTTGCAGAAAATCTGGAAAAGTGCTATAACTGGTTCCCCAAACTGCGCGAGCGCGCAAAGCAGGCTGCCGGCACTCTGTCCGGCGGCGAGCAGCAGATGGTGGCCGTGGCCCGTGCGTTGATCGGTATGCCCAAGCTGCTGATCCTGGACGAGCCCAGTCTGGGCCTTGCCCCCAACATCGTGGACGACATTCTGGAAGTGGCCAAGACCATGGTGAAGAATGACGGCATCTCGGTGCTGCTGGTGGAGCAGGATATCACCAAAGCCCTTGCAGCGGCTGACCGCGGCTATGTTATTGAGAATGGCCGCGTGGCACTGGAAGGAACCGCCGCCGAGCTTTCGGCAAACGAGCACGTCAAGAAGGCGTACCTCGGCATCTGATTTTGGAAACTGGATGTCCGGCGGGCACTACTTCACACGGTGCGGCGGGGCATCTCGGATTAACAAGCTGTTTTTTACAAACAGAATTGGAGGACAATTATGAAAAAGATCTCTCGCAGAAGCTTCCTGAAGGCATCCGCTGTTCTGGGCAGCGCAGCTGCTCTGACCGCCTGCGGCGGCTCTTCCGCTTCCACCAGCACTGCAGCATCTACCAGCACCGCAGCATCCGGCAGCACTGCAGCAGCCAGCGGTGATACCATCAAGATCGGTACCATCTACGCAATGTCCGGCGGCAACGCAGCCATCGGCGAGAACATCCTGCGCGGCATCGACTTCGCAGTGGACGAGATCAACAAGGCAGGCGGCGTGAACGGCCAGATGCTGGAAGTTGTCCGCGGTGATCACGCAGGCGACGCAGCCACCGGTAAGTCTGAGGCAGAGCGCCTGATCACTCAGGAAGGCGTCAACGTCATTATGGGCTGCCATATGTCCGTTGTTACCGAGGTCGTGGCTCAGGTCTGCCAGCAGTACGGCATCCCCATGATCACCGCTATCTCCACGCTGGATCGCCTGACCGACGAGGACCACAAGGACTACGATTACTTCTTCCGTCTGTGCCCGCTGAACTCCGTCTACGTGGAAGATATGCTGAAGTATCTGCAGGACTCCAAGGAGCAGACCGGCAACGAGATCAAGAAGGTCGCCATCTTCACCGATAAGGCTGCCATCGGTCAGGAGCTGATCCGCTGCGTCAACCTGTTCGCACCCGACTACGGTCTGGATGTTGTGGCCGAAGTGGACTACAGCTCCAACGCGACCGATCTGTCCTCTCAGGTGCTGGCTCTGAAGCAGGCTGATCCCGATGCCATCCTGTGCGACTCTTACATCGGCGACGCTACTCTGTTCGTCCAGACCCTGAAGGAGCAGAACTACAAGCCCAAGATGATCGTTGCCAAGGCAAACGGCTTCACCGATCCTTCCTTCATCCCGAACCTGGGCGCATCCGCAAACGGCGTGGCTTCTGTTGTCGAGTTCAACCCCGACCTGACCAACGGCGTGGAGATCAACGAGGACTTCAAGAAGGTCTACAATGTCAACATGAACGGCCACTCTGCTGAGTCCTACACCGTTGTGTGGCTGTTCAAGACCGCCATCGAGAAGGCCGGCTCCACCGACGGTGCTGCCGTCCGCGACGCTCTGGCAGAGCTGTCCATCGACGGTGCATTCGAGGGCGGCCGCAAGATCGTTCTGCCCTACTCCAAGATCGAGTTCGCTCCCGAGTACGAGATCGGCGGCGCAAAGCACTACCGTGACAACACCTACGCTTCTGTTGCAATCGCACAGGTGCAGGATCAGGAGTGGAAGACCGTCTGGCCCTTCGAGTTCGCTTCCTCCAAGATCCAGGAAGTCACTCTGGGCTGATAAAGTTACCCCGAAGAACACAAAAGGCGAGCCGTCCGATGGGCGGCTCGCCTTTTTGCGCATTGTTTCCTGTGCAGAGCGTATTCGAGTGGGGGGAGGCTGATAATCCCAAAGCAGTAGGCTCCACCCCAAAAAGCTGGAGATTCCCGCCTGTTCGGCGTGAAGATCTCTTAACCGCTTTTTGGGGTTCCGCCAATCAGAAGTCGCTGCGCGACGCCCGCAGGCCGACAGCAGCAGATGCCGCTTCCCGCCACGACCCCTCCCCGTGAAAAAGCAGCTCAGAAAAATCCGCAGATTTTTCTGAGCTGCAAATAAAAATAAATTTTCCGCTAAACATGCCCAGAGTAAAACGGAGGGCATTCTAAATCGTCAACCCTTCTGGATATAAGTAAAAATATCCTCTGGCACCGCTGCCAGTGCATCCGCACCGGCAGCGGTCAGTTCTGCGCGGCCCCGGAAGCCCCACAGCGCGCCCATGGCGGGCAGTCCGGCATTGTGTCCGGTGAGGATGTCCACATCGCTGTCGCCCACAAAAAGGGTGGCAGAGCGGTCTGCACCGATCTCGTCCATCAGCGCATACAGCCCGGCGGGGTCCGGTTTGGTGGGCACGCCGGGCCTGTTGCCGCGCACAGCGGCAAAGCGGCCTGTGCCGAAATAGTGGGCGATGATCTTGCCGCAGAGCGGGTCGGCCTTGTTGGAGAACACTGCGCACTGAACACCCTGTGCCCGCAGCTTGTCCAGCAGCTCCGGGATGCCGGGATAGGGGGCCGTCTTGTCCTCCTTGTGGGCGTCGTACCGGGCAGTGAATTCAGCCAGCGTGGCCGTCAGCTGCTCCGGCGTGCGGGCATTTTCCGGCGAGAAGCGCTCCACCAGCTTCGGGATGCCGTTGCCCACCATGTGCTTGAACTGTTCCACCGTAAAGGTGGGCCAGCCATGCTGTGCACACACCCAGTTGCCTGCATCGGCAAGGTCGTCGATGGTGTTCAGAAGGGTGCCGTCCAGATCGAATAATACAGTTTTTATCACAGAAAAAGACTCCTTACAGTTTCAGAAAAGCAAAAAAGGCAGTTCGCTGCACTTTACGCTGCGCACCCTGCACTTCACCCCGCCCGGAAAGGTGAGGGTGAGGTTCGTGCGGTGCACCGCCGCGGCCCATGGCGACTGCATGGCCGTCAGGGCCGGAACAGGGCAGAGCACGCAGATGTCGTGCAGATGGAAGCCGTGCTGCCAGCGCAGGGTCAGGCGGCCGTTTTGCAGCCAGATGCCCTCTTTGCGCCAGCCGTTGTACGCACCCACCAGCAGGGCGGCAAACACAGCAGTGACCACCAGCAGCGGCACCGTAAGCGCAGGCAGGGTGTAGCGGGATACCGCTGTCAGCAGCAGGCACAGCCCGCAGGGGATGCCGGCAGGCAGAAAAAACGCCGGGATGCTGCGGCCTGCGGTGTCCACCGGGGCTTTTGGCGGCAGGACAAAGCCGGGCAGCAGCTCCTGTAGAAAGGGGCCGTCCTCCCGCCAGACCAGCAACGGGATCTCCGGCTGGCAGCTGCCTGCTGTAACGAACACCGGGCAGCTGCCCAGCGCCCATGTGGCAGGCGAGCGGCGCAGGTCCGCATAGCTCAGATGTTCCAGCGCAAGGCGCATCTCGTACCGGTGCACAAAGCCGCCCCTGCTGCCAAGATGGCTCTCGGTGCGCCACACGGTGTAATGGGCCGCATGGGCCGCACTGCGCACAAGGCTTGCGCAGAACAGCACACCGCCCAGCACCAGCAGCCATGCTGTGCCCATGGGCAGCCAGCGCGCCGCCCACGCCGCAATGCGGTTCAGGTGGGCAAAGGCCGCCGTCTGGGCATCCGGCGCATAGGGCCTGCTCTGTTTGATGGCCAGCGCCAGCAAAGCAAGGGTGGAAAGGCCGTTGGCACCCAGCACCGCAAAGGCCAGCTTTTCGCCGCCGCGCGGGGTGTGGGCCACAGCATCCCGGCGCGGCATCATGCGGTCAGCTAAAAACTGCGCGTTCTGCGCGCTCAAAAGCAGGGTCAGGGTGCGCTTCTGCCCGGCAGGGTACAGCACCACCCGGCTGGCACCGGCCAGCCGGTAGAGCAGGGGCCGCTCGATGGTGAGCGCTGCCAGCTGGCTGGCTTTCAGGCAGCGGTCCAGCCGCACGCCCAGCCGCCAGCGCACCCGCAGGGTTCCCTGTGCATCCACCCGCCAGCGGCCTGCGTGCAGCACGGCGGCGCTCACAGCGGCAAGCACTGTCAGCAGCGCCGCGCCCTGCACCAGAGCCGTACGCAGCGCCGCCCAGTTGCGGGCAAACAGCACCTGCAAAAGCGGCAGCAGATACAGCAGGATGGTCTTGCGCAGAAAATGCAGCACCGCAAACGGGTGGAAGCCGCGTTCGGTCATGGCGTTTCCTCCATCAGCACAGCGGCAAGGGCCTGCGCCTGCAGGGCATCCACGCCCGGCAGGAACAGCTGTACGCCCGGGCCGTGCACCACCAGCACGCTGCACCCGGCCAGCCACAGAAGCGGCGTGCGCAGGGTCCACACGCCAGTCACGGCCCGGCGGGGAAGCTGCCGTGTGATGGGAACGGCGATACCGGCCCGCACGGCAGTGTTCCGGGCGGTGAGCACTGCGGTAAAGCTGCAGGCTCTTGCCCACGCGGCGAACACAAGGCACGCCCACAGGGCACAGAAAATACACCCGGCAAACAGGCTCTGCCAGAACACAAAAGGCGCGCAGAACACGCCGGGAACAGCGGCCCAGACGCACAGTACGGCCCGGCCCTTGGGCGGGATGATCAGCGCCGTGCGCAGCAGGTCACGTTCGGTCATTTGTCGGAAAGGCCCCAGGCATCCATCAGCAGGTGCAGGGTGTCATCCTGCGTCAGGCATAGGATGCGGTCCCACGGCAGTAAGGTGGTATTGCCGTGGGGGATGATGAACTCCGCATCGCGGGTGATGCACACCAGAATGACGTCGCCCGGCATGGGGATGTCCTTGACCGCCTGCCCTGCAAACTTGAAGTTCTCCGGCAGCAAAATTTCGTTCAGGCTGGCAGTGCCGCCGCCCAGCGAGAGCAGCTGGCGGATGGTATCCGTCTCGATCTCGCGCTCAAGAATGTGGCTCAGGTTGTCGGTGCCGCACACTACGGTGTCCACGCCTAAGGTGTGCAGCAGCTCCCGGTTCTTGGGGTTGGAGGCCCGGGCCACAGTGCGGTTCACGCCAAACTCCCGCTTTGCGATCTGGCAGGCAACAAGGTTGTTCTCGTCCGCACCGGTCACGGCCACAAAGGCATCGCAGCTGGCAACGTCGGCCGTGCGCATGGTGTCAAAGCTGATGGCATCGCCGCAGATCACCGGGATATCCAGCGAATCGGCCAGCGAACGGCACAGCATTTCCTGCGGTTCAATGATGGTCACTTTGTGGCGGTGGGCCAGCAGGCTCTGGGCCAGATACATGCCCACCTTGCCGCCGCCTGCGATACAAACTTTCATATGCTTCCCTCACTTTTTACTTTGCCAGTGCGCGGAACACCGATTGCTCGGTGAGCACCGTGGGGCAGATGGTGTCGATCTCGTAAGCCTTGTGGTACAGCACCTGCAGGTGCGGGTCGGACACGCGGCAGATCACCTTCTCACGGCGGAAGATGCTTTTTGCGATCTGTGCCGCCATCAGGTTTACCGAGTCGTCCTCGCTCACAGCGGCCACGGCATCGCAGCTGTCAATGCCGCCCTGCCGCAGGGTATCCGGGTCGGTGGGGTCGCCCACCAGAGCCGTGCCGCCAAAGCTGTAGTCGTCAAAGGCATCCAGACGCTTGAGCTGTTCGGGATCCTTTTCGATCAGCGAGATATCATGGCCGATGCGTTCCAGATCGCGGATGAGGGAAGCGCCCACCTGGTCGCAGCCGATCACCAGAATATTCATATAGATTCACCTCGTTGTAGAATGGTTCAACAAAAATACCAAGGGTGTTTAAACGCTGTTTTGATTTGCGGATAAAATAGAAGGAAAAGGGTCTTTGCATCAGTATAACACATTTCCCAGCGCAGTAACAGCCTGCAGGGCAAAAGTGGCGGCGGGCGTAAAAATTTTCGCATTCTGCGTGCGTGCAGAGACATAGTATGGTATACTGGAAGAAAATAAGCTGCTGTGCCTTTGTGCACAAGGAGGGGTACTTACGTTTTTTGAGATCATCAAAGCCATCCTGATGGGCATTGTGGAGGGCATTACCGAGTGGCTTCCCATTTCGTCCACCGGTCATATGATCCTGCTGGAACAGATCATCAAATTCAACGCAAGCGAAGAGTTCATGTCCATGTTCCGTGTGGTCATCCAGCTGGGTGCCATCATGGCCGTGGTGGTGCTGTTCTGGGGCAAGCTGTGGCCCTTTGGCATGAAGCAGGGCAGAGTCATTTCCAAGCCCAGCGTGTGGAACCTGTGGTTCAAGGTGGTAGCGGCCACGATCCCGGTGCTCATCATCAGCCCGCTGGACGACTGGATGGAAGCTCACTTCTACAATTACATCACGGTTGCCGCGATGCTCATTCTGTATGGCGCGCTGTTCTTTGTTGTGGAGAACCGCCGCGCCGCGCCGCACGTGAGCCGGCTGGAGCAGATCACCTACCGCGATGCCATCATCATTGGCCTGTGGCAGTGTCTGGCCATCATTCCGGGCACCTCCCGCTCCGGTGCCACCATCGTGGGCGGCCTGCTGCTGGGCCTGTCCCGCGCCTGTGTGGCAGAGTTCACCTTCTATCTGGCCATCCCGGTCATGGCGGGCGCATCCCTGCTCAAGGTGGTCAAGTTCGTTGTCGGCGGTTCTGTGATGACCGGCACCGAGGTGGCTGTGCTGGCAGTGGGCTGTGTGGTGGCCTTTGGCATGAGCCTTGCCGCCATCCGCTTCCTGATGGATTACGTCAAGCGCCACGATTTCAAGTTCTTTGGTGCCTACCGCATCGTGCTGGGCATCATCGTGCTGGCAGTGGCGGCGGCGACGGCAATCTTCTGATTTAGAATGCTTCCCGCACAGAGCGCATTCGTGTGGGGCGGGCTTCATGCCTTTTGCAAGATGCATCGCCGCCGGGGATGTTCTCTTTTGCATGCCAAAAGAGAACCAGAAAAGCACCCGCTACTTTCGAGGCGCGGGAGGCACGAACTAGGGGCTGCTCGCCCCTAGTGACCCCAAAGCTGTTGGGCTCCATACAAAAAATCCAAGCCGCTCCGCTAAAGGATTTTTGTGTTCCGCCGATTTTGAGTCGCTTGCGCGACGAGCCGTGCGGATAAGCTTGTGCATTTTCTGCTGCGCGAACGCTCCCGCAGGGAGCCAGCGCTGCACGATGCCGCTGACTGCTACGACTCTTTCCCGTGAAAAAAGAAAGCCGGAAATCCGCAGATTTCCGGCTTTCTTTCGTTAGGAAATGATAGTTCCGCTAAATATGGCCAGAGCGATCAGCGGAGGCCATTTTGATCGTGGGACGCAGAGGGGTGCCCGCCGCCTTTATCCCGCACTTTTTCTTTGCAAAAAGATGTGCTATACTACAAAACAAGAGAGTATGCGGCAGCGTGCCGCGCAAACAAAATGGAGGAAACTGCTATGGAAGCATCCAAGGTCTATTATACAGATTTCCGCTGTCCCGTGGGCACCAGCCTGCTGGACAAGCTGCGCCGCGTGTGCATCGCCGCCGGGATCAAGGATATTGATATGGATGGCAAGTTCGTTGCCATCAAGATGCATTTCGGTGAGCTGGGCAATCTGGCATTCCTGCGCCCCAACTACGCCAAGGTGGTGGCCGACCTGTGCAAGGAGCAGGGCGGTCTGCCGTTTCTGACCGACTGCAACACCCTGTATCCGGGCAGCCGCAAGAACGCACTGGAGCACCTCACCTGCGCTCAACTGAACGGTTTCTGGCCCATGACCACCGGCTGTCAGGTCATCATTGCGGACGGCCTGCGCGGCACCGATGAGGCAGAGGTGCCGGTGCCGAACGGCGAATACTGCAAGACGGCAAAAATCGGCCGCGCCATCATGGACGCAGATATCTTTATCAGCCTGACCCATTTCAAGGGCCACGAATCCACCGGCTTCGGCGGTACTCTCAAGAACATCGGCATGGGCTGCGGCTCTCGCGCGGGCAAGATGATACAGCACGCCGCCGGACACCCGGAGGTGCAGCAGAGCCTGTGCCGCGGCTGCCACCGCTGCGCCAAGGAGTGCGGCTCCGATGCCATTACCTACGATGCAAACAACAAGGCCGTCATTGACCAGACCAAGTGCAAGGGCTGCGGCCGCTGCATCGGTGCCTGTAACTTTGACGCTATCTATTCCCAGTGCGACAGCGCCAATGAGATGCTGGACCGCAAAATGGCCGAGTACGCGGCTGCCGTATGCGCAGGCCGTCCCTGCTTCCATATTTCTCTGGTGCAGGACATCAGCCCCAACTGCGACTGCCACTGCGAGAACGATGCTCCCATCCTGCCGGATATCGGCATCTTTGCGTCCTTTGACCCGGTGGCGCTGGATCAGGCCTGCGCGGACGCCTGCCTGAATGCACAGCCGCTGCCGAACAGCCAGCTGGGCCAGAACCTTGCAAAGCCCGGCTGGAACTGCCACCACGACAACTTCAAGGATTCCAACCCCAATATCGAGTGGAAGGCCACGCTGGATCAGGCCGAGAAGATCGGCATGGGCACCCGCCAGTATGTGCTGAAGAAGGTCTGATGCCGCAGGCGGCCCCAGCCTTTTCCGCAAAAACAAAAAGAAGCTGACCAGCCCGGTCAGCTTCTTTTTATGTTGGGTTCACTGGCCCGCTGCGGGCACGCAGTCGTCCAGCACGGTCTGCAGGGCCTGCCAGTTCTTCAGGGTGCAGCCGGGCAGGGTGTCCGGGTCAAGGCCAGCATCCTCAATGCGGCCAGCCATGCTGTCCTTGTCGCTCAAAAGGCTCAGCGCGTCCGGCTCGATCATCGTCCAGGCCTCGGCAAAGCTTTCCTGCTCATCAGCGTCCAGCGTGTCGTACCAGCTGTAGAAAGCTTCCTGCACGGCTTCCGGGGTGCGGGAGGCAAGGCGGGCGTTTTCTGCCCACTGCAGCAGGGATGCCGCTGCGATCACCGATTTGAGCGAGCAGCCGGAAACACCCGGCCCCCAGCCCAGACAAGGCTCAAAGGCGGCAGCGGTGCCGGTGATGGAGAAGATGGAGTTCTCGTCAAAATCGCCGGGGTTCAGGCCGGAGGTGTCGGCCCGGGTGGTGGAATCAGGCAGGTCTTCGCCGGAAGCAGCGGAGCTTGCAGAACTGCTGGCAGAGCTTGGCGCTTCGGAACTGCTGGCGGTTGAGCCGCTGCAGCCTGCCAGAATGCTGCAGGCCAGCGCTGCGCAGAGCAGCAGCGAGAGGATGCGGGTATATCTCAATTTCATAGTAGTGTCCTCCTTGAGCGGTGCCGCAGCCGGGCCGCAGCACTTCAAAACGATACACCTTAAGTATACGTTCTGCCGCGGCGGTTGTCAATCGGACAGCGCAGAACGAATTTCAAGCGGGAAATATGCACTCTGCACAAAGAAGAAACGCATTTTTGGGGACTTTGCATTCTTGACATTTTTTGCAAAAATCGGTTGACTACAAGTATAGTGTCTGCCCACGTCAGCCGGAAAGGAAGGAAACGCCCATGAAGCACCGCATCACAGCCGCATTGGAGCGGTTCTCCCGCGCAATGCTGGCACCGCTGAGCTATCTTTCGGCGGCGGGCCTGCTGCTGGTGGTGGGCGCATTGCTTACCAGTGCGCCGCTGGCCGGGGTGCTGCCCTTTTTGCGGTGGGAGCCGGTGCAGCTGGCGGGCAGGATCATTTACAAATGCCTCACGGCGGTCATTTCAAATCTGAGCGTGCTATTCTGCACCGGTCTTGCGGCGGCGCTGGCAAAGCGGGAAAAGCATCAGGCGGCGTTCATCGCCCTGATGAGCTATCTTGTCTACCTGACAGCGGGCAATGTAACGCTGACCGAGTTGGGCCTGCTGGCGCAGCCGGATGCGCTTACCGGCCTGTACAGCGCAGGCCAGACCATGGTGCTGGGCATCCAGACTGTGGACACCGGCGTGTTCGGCGGCATTCTGCTGGGCCTGCTCACCGCCTTTGTGTATGACCGCACCTGCGAAAAAGCCCACCGCGGCATTCTGGGCGGTGTGTTCTCCGGCGTGCGGTGGTCCTTTGCCTGCGTGGCGGCACTGGCGGCGGTGCTGGGCTCTGGGGCCTGCTTTGTCTGGCCGCCTATCCAGAAGGCCATTGCGGCCGTCACCGGCTTCATTGCCGCTTCCGGCAATATCGGGTTGTTTTTATACGGCTTTCTGGAACGGCTGCTCATCCCTACAGGGCTGCATCATCTGGTGTATATGCCGTTCCAGTTCTCGCAGCTGGGCGGTCAGCTCATGGTGGGCAGCGTCACCTATACCGGTGCCTATGTGGTCATGATGACCGAATATAACCTCGGCCTGCCGTTTTCGGATGGCATCGTGTGGATGTACACCGGCTTTACCAAGACCTTCGGCTACTTTGGCATTGCGGCGGCATTCATCTTCTGTGCCCGGCGGGGCAGCCGCAAAAAGACTGCCCTTCAGCTGCTGCCGCTGGCCTTTACGGCATCGCTGGCTTCCATTACGGAGCCGCTGGATTTTCTGTTCTGCTTCTCGGCACCGGTTTTGTGGCTGGCGCACGCAGCCATCTCCGGCAGCTTCATCGTGCTGCTGCACCTGTGCGGAGTCACGGCGTTTACCTCGAACCTTCTGGGGTCGCTTGTGATGAACCTTTCCGCTGGTGCGGCCCGCACGAACTACCCGGTGCTGTATCTGCTGGGCCTTGCCCAGATCGCGGTGTATTTTGTGGTGTTCACTGTGCTCATCAAGGCGCTGGACCTGCCCACACCGGGCCGCCGCCCGGAAGAGCCGTCCCGGCCGGAAAAGGCCCTGCCGCTGGACGAGCAGGGAGTAGAAAAGCTCATTGCAGCCTTTGGCGGGCGGGAGAACATCCGCACGGTGGACAACTGCTTTACCCGCCTGCGTGTCACGGTGAACGACCCGGCCTTCGTCAAGGAGCAGGCCCTGAAAGCCCTGCCCTGCAGCGGTGTGGTGCAAAACGGCTGCGATGTGCAGATCGTGTACGGCATCCGCGCGCCGGAGGTGCGGCAGGCGGTGGAGCGGCGGCTGAACAGGGTGGTCTGTTGACCTTTGGCGGACGGGCAACTATAATAGGGAAAAAGCAGCTTCCTGTGCAGAGCGTATTCGCGTGGATCAAGTTTCATGCCTTTTGTAAAAAGCATTACC
>UMHI01026555.1_pt1 | contig 15235 bp, 20 predicted proteins | sample 1965481 | NCBI WGS metagenome assembly UMHI01 (sample SAMEA4836093, study PRJEB28245) | human gut metagenome | biome: gut microbiome; material: fecal sample | place: Denmark | collected 2008 | reverse complement strand
TGAAGCATAAATCAAGTTTAATTTTTTAATTCTTTGCGTATGAAATGGATTGATAAAATTGTAGAGAAGGTAACAAGATGCGGCACTCCGTTGAATACATCCTTTAGAATGGGTGTTCATGCGGTGGTCTGTCGGAGCGGTCTGCCTGATTATGTTTGTGTGAATGTTGACGGGATTGATTGGTTCAGTTTTGATTTTTGGTTGAAGGAGCTTGTGATTGAGTCTGCTTGCCAATATCCTTACAATATCGCAGATGCGTTTGATATGCTGTATGATGATGTTCGTGTGACCATTAAAAGTGAATAAGCTATGACACCGAAAGATTTTTTAGAGTTATACAACCGGCTGTCTTATACGCACGGGCGTGAAGATGTGTTCCGTGATTTTTTAGATGTGTCTCTTTTCATGTTGTCCGGTGGTACATATCGGGAAGATTACGACAGGCTTTCAATTTCTTATAAAGAAAATGAAATGGAGATTTTTATACAGATGCTGCACTCTGTTGCCAATCATTCGGAGGGTTTCAATGATGTGTTGGGGGATGTGTTTATGGAGCATATCAGTCACGGGCATCACGGGCAGTTTTTCACTCCTATACATATCTCTGACTTTATGGCGGTTGCGTCTGGCTGTGAGACATTACGGCGTGGTCAGTCTGTTTATGACCCTTGTTGCGGTTCCGGCAGGATGCTTTTGTCGGCAGTCAAGGCAAGCACGAAGTCTGATGTTTCAAACAGACCTTTCTGTTATGGTTCGGACATTGACTTGAATTGTGTGAAGATGGCAACGGTCAATCTCCTGATGAACTCAATACCGGGTGAAGTCGCTTGGATGGATGCGCTGACATTGGAGCATTGGCGGAGTTATAAGGTTGAGCTTGTTTCTGTCTGTGGCGTATGGTTGCCGCTGTTGTCTGTATGCGGTGCTGGAGATACTTCTTTGATTACCCGTATTCAGAATACGCCTCAGATAAAAGCGGCAAAAGGCGTGGGGCAGCTGCAACTGTCTTTTGACTTTTAAAGTCGGTTCAGGGGGTGTTTCGGCACACCCCCTTAGGGAGTAACTAACCAATCATTAATCTTATAACACATTAATCATTTTCTTATGAAATCAATTAAGCCAGTTAAGTTTATCGCAGGCAGCTTGAAAGGAGCCAACGAATTGCTGAAGAATGCTCAAAAGAAAGCAGCCGAACTTGACCAGTTCAAGGGTGAGATTGTAATAATCACTGATGCAAAAGGTAAGTCTGTTCAAGGCTTTTTCAAGAATATTGAGTTCGTCATCATAGATAATAAGATAACTGCCAGATATACGGTTTACCTTATTCTTGAATGTGAAAAAATTATCATGGCATCAGCCCATACTGACTATGTATATGATGCAGTGGATATACGGAAAACAACCTATAAGAACTACAGGTATAATGTTTAACGACTAGTAATGAATGATACTGATATGACAACAGTTCAGTTTATTCTTTCGGTCATCATGGCTATTTGTGTAGTTGCTATGTTCCTAAGTGCAGTTTTCATTCTAATCCCAGCATTGTGGTATCTGCATTGCTTTTTCTTATTTGTTATGGTGCATTATTGATAAAAATCAGTTACAAAAAACTTAAATACGAATAATTATGAAAGGTACAGAACATTTCAAACAGACTATAAAGACTTTTTTGGATAAGAAAGCAGCAAGTGATGAACTATTCGCACAGAATTACAGCAAGCCTGATAAAAATCTGGATGATTGCATAACCTATGTGCTGAATTGGGTGCAGGCAAGCGGTTGTGTCGGTTTTTCAGACAATGAGATTTACGGGCAGTGCATTCACTACTTTGATGAAGACCATATCGATATAGGCAAATCGATACAATGTAAGGTTGTGGTAAATCATCATATAGAACTGACTGAAGCTGAAAAGGCTGAAGCTAGACAGAAAGCTATCCGTCAGTATCAGGAAGAAGAAATTCAGAAGATGAGGAACCGTAAAAAGGCAAAACCTGCACCGCCCCAAACGAATGTCACACCTTCTTTATTTGATTTTTGATATGAAACCAACTAATAACATACAGAAAGAGATTGTTTCACTTTCCAAGAAGCTGAAACCAATCACCGAGAGACAAATCCAATACGCTTATACGCATTGTTTTGAACCTTTCGCCAAGAGAACGGCGAAAGGTATATGCACCTGTTCCGATTGTGCGCATTCTTGGAAAGATACCCTTTCTTATATTCCTGTTCATGTAACTTGTCCGCATTGCGGAAAAAAACTCAAAGTCTACACAGACAGAAAGAGAGTGTACAGCTTAAATGTATATTATACGGTCATTACAGCCGTCAATGGTTATCAGGTGTTACGACACTTTGTAGCCTTTGCCGATTTCAGAGTAGGCAAACCGGCGCAGTATTCAATCAAAGAAGTTGTTCAGAGATGGCTGACACCAAAAGGGAAAACATATACAATGGCACTGAAAAGATATGCGTTTCCTTTCTGTTATTATGACAAGTGGGTTTTCAGCAGCGAAATGGAGTTAAGAAGCCATTCAGACCATATCGCCTATGATATTGATACAACGTTTGTCTACCCCAAAATCAAGGTCTCTGACACCATTAAGAGAAACGGCTTTCAGGGAGAAACATACGACCTGCCTTATTTTTCTATCTTCAAGGCAATATTGTCAGATAATAGAAAAGAAACCCTTCTTAAATGTGGTCAGATTTCTCTTTTCAAACATTTTGCGGTACGGAATGAAGTTCCGGATTATATATGGAAAGCTATCAGAATAGCCATTCGCCATAAATATATTGTGCCGGATGCCGGGTTGTGGTGTGACTACATTGATTTGCTGTTTCAATTTGATAAGGATATTTTAAACCCTCACTATGCCTGTCCTTTCAATTTGCACCAAGAGCATGACAGATTAAGCCGTAAGAGACATGAGGAAACCATTAGGGAACGGATAAAGGAAAAGAAAAACAAAGCCTTTCAATATGAGAAGCTTTATCAGGAGGCTAAAGCTAAATTTTTCGGTCTTGTTATCAGTGAAGGTAATATCCAAATACGTGTCCTTGAAAGCGTTCAGGAGTTTGCTGAAGAAGGAGAATTTATGAAGCATTGTGTATTCTCAAATGAATATTATAAGAATGATAATTCCCTTATTTTATCCGCTATGGTTGACGGCGTAAAAATGGAAACCATTGAAGTTTCACTGGAGACAATGAAAGTGGTACAATGCAGAGGGAAATATAATGTGGATTCAAAGTATCATGATGATATCCTGAAAGTGTTGAATAAGAATATTCCTCTTATAACCAAAAGGATGTATGGCTGACTTGTCGATAGCCTTCGATGGCAAACACGGCTTTTTCATTAGGGCAGCAGCAACTGTCTTTTGACTTTTAAAGTCGCTTCGGAGACTGATTTTTCAGTCTCCGAACGATTCGATAGGTAATAAATTCATAGTTCTTTTCGAGATTCAGATATTTGGATTCTTTATGAAGGGAAGGAATTATTTGCTTGGAAAATTTAAAAATCCATACGTTTTATTTGTTTGGATAATTTAGGAGTCTGAACTCTCAGGGATTACGGTAATGATAGTTCATAAGCTATAGACGGGAATAGCCTCAAACTTCGTTAGGGACTTTCTTGTTATTGCTGAAAGTCATTGAGCGGATTGGTTCAATCGATGGGCTGTTGCCGGAATCCCCTTGTTTGTATTTCGAGGAAAAGAAGGTATAACGTATTCGTCATAAAGAACAGGGCAAATGAAAGAACCGTTAAAGATTTCTTCTGTTATTTTTTTGTTCATGGTTTTATTATTGTTCAAACGATATGAACAAATGGTATTCATGAACAAACAGATGATAAAAGTTCGTTTTTTGCATCAACTTTTCGTTTGCATTTGAATTTATACTAACTTTGCGACCTAACATAAATTAAGGGTACGATGGCAAAGACTCCAAGGACAAAATTGCAGGAAGTAACGATTAGAGGTTATAAATCTATCTCTTTTGACAATCCTGTCACATTGAAATTAGGTGATGTGAATATTTTGTTGGGTGCTAATGGTGCAGGAAAAAGTAATATCATCAGTTTTTTCCAAATGTTAAGCTATATGATGAGCAAAGCGTTTGGGAAATATGTGGAAATTTCAGGCACATCAAGCGCATTGTTGTATTATGGTCCGAAAAGGACACCGGTAATGTCGGGAGAACTGAAATTTGCAGATAAAAAATCCGTAGATACTTATAGCTTTGATTTAACCAATGCGCGGCCAGACAGATTGATTATCACGGAAGAACGTATCGTGTGGCATCGTGAGGGGGAAGAAAAGCCTTATGAGGTTGCTTTAGAGCCTAATTTTAAAGAGTCCGCTCTAGTGGAAAGTGGGGATCTAGTAGCCAAGACCATATGTCAGATGCTATCTTCTTGTAAGGTTTACCAGTTTCACGATTCATCTGCTGAGGGACCTTTACGACAAGTTTGTCCTGTTGAAACGAGCAATTATCTTCAGTCACATGGAAATAACCTGCCTTCTTTTTTGCTGTTTTTACGGGAAAACTATAAAAATTCCTACAACAGGATTGTTGAATACGTGCATGATGTGATTCCACAGTTTCAGGATTTCTATTTGGAACCAGCCGGTGGATTTGTTTCTTTGCGTTGGATGGATAATTCCGCTTCGGATTACCGTTTTAACGCTTACCAGTTTTCAGACGGTTCCATCAGATTTATTGCATTGGCGGCATTGCTTTTGCAGCCGGTTCAGACAATGCCGAAAGTCATTATATTGGACGAGCCTGAACTTGGGCTGCATCCATATGCCATTACTCAACTGGCCGAGATGATAAAGGACGCATCCATACACGCGCAAATAATCATCGCGACACAGAGCAAAGATTTGGTTGATCATTTTGATATTGATGACATATCAATTATAGAAATGAATAAGGACACGCAATCTACTTCTGTAACCCATCTTAGTGATGAGGATTATCATCTTTGGCTTCAGAAATATACAGTTGGTGAATTGTGGGATAAAAATATCATAGGAGGGCGACCTGTATGAAAGATAAAATCATCCATGTCCTTTGTGAAGGACAAACCGAACAGGGATTTGTTGAAGAAGTCTTGCGGCCATATCTTCAGGAACAGGGGGTGAAAAGTGTAAAAGGAATCTTAATTACAACCAATAAGAAAAAGAATGCACGTGGGGGAATGTTAAGTTACAACCACGCAGTGACAGATATTGGTCTTTTGCGTCAAACGAAAAAAGACGATGAGTATGCAAGGCATATCTTTACAACGATGTTTGATCTTTATGCCCTTCCAAATGATTTTCCCGGTTATGCGGTTGCTCAAACGATTGGCGATCCTTACGTTCGTGTAAATTCTTTGGAAGCAGATTTTGCGAAAGACATAAATGACGGGCGTTTTATCCCTTATATTCAATTGCATGAGTTTGAGGCACTTTTATTTTGCGGAATCGCGCATATAGCAAAATATTATCCCGGTTGTGACAAGCGTTGTAAGCAATTGGAAAATGACTTACTTGATGCAGGTGGCAATCCGGAACTCATTAACAATGGTCCTTCCACAGCTCCAAGTAAGCGTATTATCAAGGCAATAGAGGGAGATAAAAAGACACACTACAATTATAATAAGCCTGTTACGGGTAAAAATGTGGTCAAACAGATTGGGATTGAAACGCTCCGTGCCAAATGTAGACACTTTAATGACTGGATAGAGAAATTGATAAAAAGTTGATTTCTCGCATAATACTCAGGATAAATAATCAGAATCTATAGAAAGAAAAAAGGCTTGTCCGAATGAAACTGACAAGCCTTTTTTCATACTGGCAGGGTGTTACTTGGCCAATGCATAATACCCGATATTCTTGCGCCCTTTCTTTTCGGTCGCATAGACCAGTTTGCTTTCGCGTGAAAGCCATCCGATTGCCGCCCAGAATTCATCATCCGTCAGATGTGATTCCTTTTTCAGTCTGGCTACTTCCACTTTCTCATTGCTCTCATGCAGGACATTCCAGATGATGCCTGCATTCTTTCCGATTAGATTACTTTCCATTGTTTCTATGTTTATATGGTTTATGTGAATAAAATGTGTTGCACGTTGATTCTCATAGGAAGAGGGCAGCGTTTATAGGTTTGCCCGGTTTCATGACTTAAATACCTGAAATATGTTTCTGTCTTTCTCATAATGCGAAATGTTACCTGCAAACTGTCCATAATTCGGATCTTTTTGTATCTTTACCAAAAACGTTAAGTATATGGGGCATAAATGTTATATATCTTTTAAAACAGAAGATAGTTGGTATAAAAGAGAAATACAAAAATGGATTGATAATGAGCAAGTTGATGTGATAGACAAGTCGCTAAATACTCCTATTAATTCAGAAAGTGAAGACTATATTATGCAGAAAATCAGAAAAGATTATTTGTCAGACTCAACGGTTACAATTTTCTTGATCGGGTTACATAGTGCTGAAACTTTGGGGTGGGAAGAACAGCGATTTATAAAGAGAGAATTACAATCTTCATTGTATAATAGAGAAGGCAATACTCGGAATGGAATTTTAGGAGTTGTTTTGCCGTCAATGTATAATTCAATATACAAAGGTCAATATACATGTCGAATTTGTGGTAAGAATCATAATATTGTAGCTATCAACGATGACACTGTTATCAAAGAATTTGGACGGAACTATTATTTAAATAATCACGGAAAATGTGCATACAATGAAGATGACAGATTTTGTGTATTAGTCAAATGGGATGACTTTAAAAAAGCTCCAAATTCCTATATAGAACAAGCATTTAATAAACGTACTCAGTCCATAGCGGATGAAGTCATTGTTAGACCCAAATAGTTTTTAAATATGGAAGAAAAAATTTGTTTTATTGTAATGGGATTCGGCAAGAAAAAAGATCCAGATACCAACCGTACCATTGATTTAGATGCAACGTATAAAAAAATAATCCGTCCTGCCGTGGAATCTGCCAGATGCAAATGCATACGTGCTGACGAGATTGTAGAGTCTGGAATAATTGATAGAAGTATGTACGCACTCTTATATTATGCAGATATTGTTATCGCAGATATATCAACATTTAATCCCAATGCAATATATGAATTAGGAGTCCGCCATGCATTACGTCCATATTCTACTATAATCATAAAAGAAGATGAAGGGAAAATCCCTTTTGATATCGGACATGATAGAATAATAAGTTACAAACATTTAGGAAATGAGATTTCAGAAGCAGAAGTCAGAAAATGCATTCCTCAGCTACGAACTTTAATTCAAAATGTCATCAATGAACCCAAAACGGATAGTCCACTCTATTCTTACATTCATCAGATTAAAAAACCGGAAATTTCAGAAGAAGAAATTTCAAGTATTATTGGAGAATTGAAAAATAATGAAGATTCTATTTACGCTTTGACAGAGATGGCGAAAGAAAATATGGCAAAAAGCGATTTTGTTAAAGCGGAACAACTGTGGGAGAAATTGTGCTATAAGGCAGAAAATGAAAAATATTATATTCAACAACGAGCTTTATGCCGTTACAAAAGTGAAGTGCCAACTACGCAAAAAGCGTTGACTGATGCGTTGCTAATCATGGCAAAAATAGAAGGCCAAACAGATACAGAAACTCTTGGAATTTTAGGAGCTATAAACAAAAGATTGTATGAAATAACGTCCGATAAAAGTTTTCTTACCTCTGCTATAGATTCTTATAAAAGAGCTTGGAATCAATATAAAGATTATTATACTGGTGAGAACTATGCAACTTGTATGTTCATGAAATCAAAAATCGAGACATCTGAAGAACTAAAGACGCATTCAAGTGTTGAAGCAAAGCTCACTTATACAGAGATTATAGATATTATTTTGAAATCTCTTGAGGACAAAGAGGTCGAAGAATTACTTTGGAAATATGCTTCTTTATCTAATGCATATCTTGCATTAGATGATCATACTAATGCAGAAAAGTATGAAAAGCTATTTTACGATCAGCAGCCACAGCAATGGGAAAAAAAGACTTTCGAAAAAACTAAAGAAACTATTTTGAATTTATTGTTGGGTGATTTGGAATGACTTTTTGCATCAGTTTTCTTTCTGCGATGAGAAAGCAAAACTGATGCAAAAAGTCGCCCCAAGTACACACAAAAATGGATACATTAAGTCGGGAAAAAATTTTTGGAGAAATTCAAAACAGTTTCTAAAAAATGGCTAAAACGTAATAAGTATGAAATATGATGTTTTTATAAGTTATAAACGTGATGAGGGAAGTGTATGGGCAGAACTTATTAGAGCTATATTAGTGCATAAATACCATCTTAAGGTATTCTTAGATGTCGAAATTATGCATGGAGGTAAATGGACTGAACAATTGAATGATGCAATTAAAAATTCTTGTAATATTTTAATGGTGTTGTTCAAAGGACTAGGGAGCAAAATAAAATCAGACAACGATGTTTTTGTCCAAGAAATCAAGCATGCAAAAGAATATGAAAAACCCATTATTCCATTCTATGCTCTTGGCTGTGACTCATCGGACATCATAAAAAGTAAAGTTGTTCCATCTATCATAAAGGATATCGTTTTAGAACAGCATGGAATCGTAAAATATGATCATGAAAACAGAGAAAAAACTTATGACCTATTGCGGAAGCAATTAGCTGTAAAGCTAAACTTGGAAGTTTCCAGCCTAAATGGTTCATGTTATATGTCTTATCAAATAAACAAGGAGCTACCTGTGCCAACCATAGAAATAAAAAAGGATAGTAGTTATATAATTAATTTAGATAGAGATTTTATAGGTGAAATTCATTTATATCTTTATGCAAAAGAATTTCAAATTAAAACAGAACGTATTATATATGTAGGAAAAAACATTGATACAGACATACCCCGAACTATAAATTGTGAACATTATTGTTGGTTTGCTGAAAAAGAAGAAGAATTATTAATAAATATGTCCGTAGATTGGCTACTTATACAAATGGATAATCTAATGAATCAATCATATAATCTTACACAAGCAGCATTAGGGACTTTCTATTCATATTTTAATAAAGAAAACGTATGAAATCATTAATATTATTTCTGCCCGAATTCCATGACAACACACTATTTGTTGAGGGCTTTAGAAACGTTGCAACCAAATATAATTTAGAGTTTGGACTAGTAACTATAAAGAAGGAAGTTAATCCCTTACAGCAACAACAGTTTCTTTATGCTGTACATGTTTCTGATATAGTGGTGGTGGATTGCACTATTCCTACAGATACATGTGATGGTGGTGTTTATCCAGCATTAACGGCACAGGTGAATATTCTTAACCATGTAATCGTGGTAAGTGAGAATAATTTGCCATTAAATATTACCCCGTTTAGAGGTGTTTTTCCAAAAAATGATGGTGAAAAATATAGTATTGAACAAATTTTAAATGAGGTTCCAACACAAATAGAGGAATCTTTGGAAGAAGATACATATGATCGCATACCAGAAGATATGATTCATGACTTTCTAAAATACCGAAATGATATGGAAGAAATGCTCGGAAAATCTTTAGAAATACGAAAGAAAAAAAAAGGCAATAAAATTTCTGTGATGATAAGCTATCGAAATAGACATAGCAAGGACGTTGAAAAGTTTAAGTCTATAATAATAGGAACTGATGCGATTTCAAAAAAAGAACGTCAAAGACTGGGATGCAACAGTGAGTATGAACTGAAAGTACTACCACCAGCTTCATTATGTGGGGCGGATGAAGCACATACACCTATGCGCAGATGGATGCTTGTTGGATTATTGGAGGATCATATTCGTGAAGTTGACGAAGTGTGGATATATGAAAGTCGTAATGATAAAGGAGAAATAGACTATACAAAATCTTGGTGGACAATTGCTGAAATGATAATGGTAGCAAATATCAATTATGATAATACTAAGAAGATAAAGGTAAAAGTTTATAATTCAATTGAACAACGATTCTATGAAACAGTTCCACAGCGATATATTGTCAATATAACAGAAAGTCAACATAAACGTTTGGCAAGACTCCTCTCTAATACTCGACCAGACACCATGGGACCAGAATGTTTGGCACAGGTGAAACAATTAAGGATGATAGCCAATATTATGCGATATAGTACTGCGGAAATGAAACAGCAAATGCTTGGCAATCTTCGCGCTAACTTTGAAATGAGTGTTCCTAAGACATTGAGAGATGATGAGCGCAAGAAGATGATTGAAGATATGGTAAAGATGTATTCCGACCCAGATGAGATAGAACGTTATGCTAATGATGATGTTTTCAAAGAAGAATTTTGGAATGATATATCTTATCAGATAGAAGATTCAACAAGTTGTTTTACAAATGATTGCATAGACGTAGACAAATTCATCTCAATTCCAATGGATGAAGTAACAGAACATCCGTTGGAGGATTTTATAAACGCCTCTCTTAAAAACGATGGTAAAATAAATCTTGGTTCATGGCTTTATCCATTGAAGTTTAAGGTATCAAAAGCCAGCATTGATAGATATCTTTGGCTTGCTACTCGTATGGGTAAACCTACAATAAAAGATGGTAATGCTCCAGGATTAGAGAAAATACATATATACAATATAACTAAATAGTCGTTCCGGTAGTATAAACTAAATTGTGTCATGCATTATTTCTCAGTAGAAATTTATCGGTTGGGGATTGACTTGTGCCAAGGGACGAGACCACCCGTCCCGGCGAACGTAAAATTATAATAAGTTAAATCGCTCTCCAAACTTTATGGCTAATTGTTGTTATGAGATTGTAGCCCAGTTAGCCAGTGGCACGATCTACTTCTTCCGTATATTACGGTATGCAAGATAAACCAGTTTTTCAAGGGCTGTGTCCAATTGAACACGCCCTTATTTTGTTACTTTACGTATCTGTCTGTGATAACCTTCTGCGGTATTCGTGGTATATATGAGCTTACGGATAGCCGGAGTGTACTGGAAGTATTCGGACAGCTTATCTCAGTTCTCCTGCTAGGATCTGATGACGATAGGATACTGTTCGCGGTGGTGGAGATAGCTTCCCTGTCTTTTGAATCAGAGCTATAGGCATGCCCGATTTTTACTTTCGGAAAAATTTATATGGGGCATATCGGCAAGTCGCCGGGCTATCCGTTGCAAGTCCTCGCTGTGGCTGTGGGCTTTACTCTACTATCCCTTATGCGTAAAGCGGTATATGTTGCCTATTCCTTTCCGTCCTTTTCCCCCTTTCTGCCTCCCCTTTCTTGTATGAAGTCCTGTCCCGACCGGGAAGCCTTTTTTCTTCGGCAAAGGTATGATGAGGGGTGGAAATGAACAAATTCCGGCGATGCCTTTGCTTCGGGAAAAATAACGATGAAGGCTTGGCTTCCCAACATTTTTCCCTATCAAAATTTTTCGTATTCCACCTTTCATTAGTTCGTATTTGCCGTGAAAAAAGGCTCATGAACTCAGTCGGGGCAGAACCCGCTTTTAAAAAAAAGTCGGCAGAAGGAAAAGGACGGAAAGGAAAATTTGAAAAAAGGTCTTTGAATCTTGCCGAAGCATAAATCAGGAAGTTCAACCCTAAGAATCGCAGATTATGGCACAGAAAGGAAAATACCCAAGTTTGGAACGGCAATGGCGGAAGCTGATGTACGCTTTTTATGACTATTTGCCCATGCAGTATAAGAATGCAAGCGCACGGGATTGGCAGATAAGGCATCTCGTTTGGGACTTCAAAGACGGGAGAGCCTATGAAAGCGTGGCGGAAATCACGGCATCCGCACTGGTGAGGTTTTTCGGTAAGGAGACAAGGTATATCGTTTTTGCATGTGTACCCGCTTCTTCGGCAGCGAAGAACGAGAAAAGATATAGAAAATTCGCGGAAAAGGTGTGCGGTCTGTCAGGAGCCATCAACGCATACGACCATATCCGTATCGAGGGAAACCGCTTGGGGGTGCATGAGCGGTTTGACGAAAAAAGCATACGGAATGTGCAGGTGGTTGACTTTGACAAGGAGTTTTTCAACGGGAAGAAAGTGCTGGTGTTTGACGATGTTTTGACTAAAGGGTTTTCGTATGCGAGGTTTGCGCTTCAACTGGAGAAATTCGGTGCTGAAATCTTGGGAGGTTTCTTCTTGGGTAAAACCATTTTTCATTGCAACTAACGGAATAGTAATCTTTAAATCGTAAATCATGAAAGGAAATTTTGAAATCAACGGTGAATATCGGGTTATGGAGAATACGGAACTTGTGTATATCCTGACCAATAGCGAGCGGATGGCAGGTAAGGTAAGGGAAAAGGAAATGCGGACTGACGAGAGGTTTGACCTCAATGCGGTGCTTGATTCCATGACCCCTGCACGCAGGCAGGTGGCAATGGCGGCAATCGAACTTTACAAGCGGTGTGCGCCGAAATTGCTCAACGGCTTTCAGATTCGATGCAGTAGGGATGCTTTTGAAATTATGCAGCCGATTGTCGGCGACATCGTGACGGAGGAATGTTGGGTGCTTCTTCTGAACCAGTCGGCAAAAGTGATAGGTAAGAAACGTATCTCTTGCGGTGGATATGCTTCTACGCAGGTGGATGTCCGCATCGTGCTGAGAGAAGCGTTGTTGGCTAAGGCTACGGCAATGGTGCTTTGCCATAACCACCCAAGCGGAAACAACAGACCGAGTGCGGAGGATGATAAACTGACCGAATGTATGCGTAAGGCAGGAGAAGCGTTGAACATCCGCTTGCTTGACCATATCATCGTGGCGAACGATACCTATTACAGCTATCAGGATGAGGGAAAGATTTTTTGAAAATGTAGGAACAGAGACCGTCACCGAAATAAGAAAAGGCTTGTTCGGTGATGTGTCCGTATGCCGTTACAGATTCATGTTGGGGAGTGTTGCCTATGAAACGGAGGCGGCTTCATTGGAAGAATGCCGGAAGCGTTGCGGCGAATGGCTGAAAAAGCGTTCTGTGGCTTTCAGCGGTCATCGGAAGTTGCAGGGTAATCCCAATCGGGTATTGCCCTGCCTGTTGTCGGAAATCCGTGCGTGTTACGCTTCGGGCTACCGCTTGTTTTATACGGGTGGGGCAGTCGGATTCGATACGCTGGCAGCCGAAGCCGTATTGTCGGAAAAACGGAATTGCCCGGACATGGTGCTGGTGGTTGCCGTGCCGTTCAACGGGCAGGATGCACTTTTCAGCCAGTCAGCCAAGCTGCGGTACAAGTGGATTCTGGAGGAAGCGGATGCGGCAGTCATTCTTTCCGAAAGTTATAGCCCTGAATGCTATCTCAAACGCAATGATTTTATGCTGCTGCATTCAAGTGTCCTGATAGCCTATTGGGACGGCTTTTCCTGTGGAGGAACTGCATACACTGTCCGAAAGGCATTGAATGGCAAACGGGTGGTTGTCCGTAACCTGTTCTGATGTCCTGAAGGGTTGCGGGCGGTTGCTCTACTTTTTGGCAGTCACCCCAAAAAGTAGCAAAAAAGGCTTTCGGGAAGTATTTTTACTTAATCCAATAGTCCCCACCCACCCCATTATCGGTAGGGCTGCATACTGCCGGAGGATGACCCGTCAACCCCCTTACATGTAAGGGAGAGCGGTAGTGTCCGCCGTGCCTTTTGATTTCGGTAAGGCTTCGTAGGGCTGAAGGATTTCTTTAGCTGGGTAGGGGCGGCTCTTCCTCTTCTTTTTCGGTGTGCCTTATGGTAGGCACCTGCATTGTCCGGCAGTGCTTTCTTTTCGTTTCCAAACCGTTATATGGCTTGTGTATCTCTACGGTAATCGGCGTGCCTTTCCTGACATGTTTCAGGTGGAACTTCATTGTTGCGCCAGACTTTTATGTGCTGTAATGGAATATTCCCCGTCCCTCTCCTTTTAATTAAGGATATGCAAAAGTGGAACTCCGCTTGCCTTGACTGCTGAATAGCATCCTTGCCGAACCTGATACTGGATTTCCCCCCTTTCCCTGCTATTTCTGGAAGTCAAATCATTTTTCCTTGTGCAAATTTCGTATGACGCTAACCCTTCAGGGGTTAGGGACGATTCGCAAATACCGTTCTTCTATTTGGCTGAAATCTTCCTTCCCTCTTAGGAAAGCGTATTTAAGCGCAAATTATTTGCTGCCATCTTAACCAATAATTCCATTCAAAATCTTCCTTTTTTAAGGATAAAAAAGCGTATTTCAAACGGGTTTCTTGGTGTACCCTAAAGCCGTCATCCGGTGTTTGCACTGTAAAAATGATTTATTAACTTTAAAAAATTACAGTTATGAAAAAGTTGGAAAATTCATTCGCAGTATCAGGTTTCATCGGTAAGGATGCAGAAATCATGAATTTTGAGAAGGCAAGCGTAGCCAGATTCGCTGTAGCTATCAGCAGACCGGAGAGAGACGGGAAATATGTTTCTTCATTCGTCAATGTGGAAGCCTGGCGTAATAATGAAGCCATCGATACCTTTGAGGTGTTGAAGAAGGGCACGCTGATTACTGTAGAGGGATTCTTCAAACCCGAAGAATGGTTTGATCAGGAAACGAAGAGAAAGCGGAACCGCATTGTTTTTGCAGGTGTCAAATTCTATCCTACTCCTGAAAAAGAGGAGGAAGAAGTACCCGCCCCCAAAAAACGGGCATCCAGAAGGAAGAAATGATCCTTCAGCCTTACGAAGCGGCTTCAAGCCGCTTTTCTTTTTGCACGGCGGACGGAAACTGTTTGCGTGTACGCATCGATGTCCCACCCACCCTGTAGCGGAATGGCTGTCCCGTGTGAATGACATGTACAGATCCGCTCACTGGCTCACGGAACTGTATATGCCATCCGGGAGGAACAGACGAAAGACGGTGTCCGGATGTTCCTCTTCAGAGCTAAGGCTATAGCCTTAACAACTTCTGATGCCCTTTCCGTACACGGCCATTCCTGATGTCTGTTCCGGCAGCCCGTTGTCTGACCCCTTGAAAGCTGTCTGTCAGCTTTCCATATAATTTAGTGTTTCATGGGTTTCTTTCCCAGCATCGGATTCCGTTTCAGTCATTTCTTTCCCCATTCCGTCCCGTCTTTTTCCTTGTCTCTCCTGCACTCCCGTTTTTTTGGCAGTCCACCCCATCCGTGAAAGCCTTTTCCCGTCGGCAAATTTCTGATGTGAGGGGAAAATGAAAAATTCCGTCAGAGCCTTTGCTTCAGGAAAAATAACGATGA
>UMHI01020393.1_pt1 | contig 15285 bp, 16 predicted proteins | sample 1965481 | NCBI WGS metagenome assembly UMHI01 (sample SAMEA4836093, study PRJEB28245) | human gut metagenome | biome: gut microbiome; material: fecal sample | place: Denmark | collected 2008 | reverse complement strand
AAAGAATTTTAGAACAATAAAATGGGTAGTTTTTGACACTACCGTAACTAAAAAAGAGAGGAATAAATGATAATGAAGCAATTCCTGAGAAAAACAATGAAAAATGTAGCAGCCTACGTGGAACTTTTTCTGTCGGCAGTACTGGTGTTTGTGATAGTGGTGCTTATTATAAAGCTTATAGGGCAGTGCTTTTTCGATATATGGCATGATAAAATTAAACTGGAGTATTACATGGAATATATCATGTCGCTTGCAATCGGCGTGGAGTTTGTGAAAATGCTCTGTACTCATAAGCCGGGCACGATCATAGAGGTGCTTTTGTTTGCGACAGCCAGACAGATGATCGTGGAGCATCTCAATGTATATGAGACACTTGTCGGAATAGGTGCGATAGCGGCGCTTTTTGCCATCAGAAAATTCCTTTTCTGCAGCTTTGATGAGGCAGACCACATGATATGCCGTGGCAGCCAGACGGTAGCGAGGGCGAATTTTATTTCCGGAACAAATATACCGGAGGAAAAGACAAAGCTGCTTAGAGATGTGATAAGCGAAAAATTGCAGGATGAGGGTAAAAATGTGTCAATCGGAGCCTGTGTGTATTACCAGGATTGTGCGCTCAGAGTTGATAATGTGAAGCAGGGCGTTGTCACAAGAGTCGAGGTAATTAAAAATCTGTAGATAAAAAGAGGATCAGCACATCTGTGCTAATCCTCTTTTTGCTACTCCAGATTAAGTTTCTTTGTCATTTCTTACAAAAATGTAAGATACAAGGTCGAAATGTAAGCTGATTCGATAGCATACATTCCGGCATTTTGTTATTATAATTACATGAAGCAGCAACAATGTAAGTTGTGAAGCCGATTATGACGTCATATTTAAAATAAATGCAACAAAAATAGAAGTTTAAATAACATTTTGAAATCATCGTAAAGGAGCATTGAAATGGCAATCTTAGAAGTAAGTAACCTCAAAAAAATATATACCACCAGATTTGGTGGCAACCAGGTACAGGCATTGAAAAACATCAATTTCTCTGTAGAGGAAGGTGAGTATGTGGCAATCATGGGAGAGTCCGGCTCAGGAAAGACGACACTTTTAAATATTCTCGCGGCACTTGATAAGCCGACAGCGGGAGAGGTACTCTTAAATGGAAAGAACCTTGTCTCATTGAAGGAAAAGGAGATATCTGCCTTCAGACGTGAGCATCTGGGCTTCGTATTTCAGGATTTTAATCTGCTTGACAATTTTTCACTGAAGGACAATATCTTTTTACCGCTTGTGCTGTCAGGTGTGGATTATAGGGATATGGAAAAAAGGCTTGCACCTATAGCTTCGCTGCTTGGAATTGAAAAGCTGCTTAATAAATATCCATACGAGGTGTCAGGAGGACAGAAGCAAAGGGCAGCAGTGGCACGTGCGATAATAACAAATCCCGAATTAATTTTGGCTGATGAGCCAACAGGAGCACTGGATTCAAAGGCAACAGACAGTCTGCTTAGGCTGTTCAACAGGATAAACGAGGACGGACAGACCATTCTCATGGTGACACACAGCACAAAGGCTGCAAGTCATGCCAACAGGGTGCTTTTCATAAAGGACGGTCAGGTGTTTCATCAGATTTACCGTGGCAATCTTACAAATGACGAGCTCTATGTGAAGATTCAGGATGCACTTATGCTGATTACGACAGGTGGTGAGAAGCATGAATAAAATATATAGCAGGCTGGCATTTACAAATATAAAAAATAATAAGACTCTTTATATGCCTTACATTATATCGGGAATGGTCATGATAGCCATGTTTTATGTGATGATGTTTATAAACAACTCAAAGGGACTTGGCAAGGTGCCGGGCGCGGATGCACTGGCGTCGATAATGGGGCTTGGATGCGGAACAATAGCGGTTTTTTCATATATATTTCTGTTTTATACAAACAGCTTTATCATCAAAAGGCGCAAGAAAGAGGTAGGAATATACAATATTCTTGGCATGGAAAAGCGTCATATCGCGAGAGTTTTGATAATTGAGACACTTACCGTAGCACTCGCAGCAATAGTATCTGGAATCATAGCCGGTATTTTATTTTCCAAGCTGATGATTATGTTTCTTTATAGGATTATAAATATTAAAGCACAAATTGATTTCGCTGTATCTACTGGCGCTGTCGTAAATACAATACTTATTTTTGGAGTGCTGTATTTTCTTACTCTCATCTATAACCTGATGCAGGTGAAGCTTGCTAATCCGATAGAGCTGCTTCGCGGTGGCAATGTCGGTGAGAAAGAGCCGAAGAGCAAATGGCTTATCGCTATAATCGGACTAGGCTGTCTTGCCGGGGGATATTATATTGCGATTACCACAAAGAGCCCTCTTCAGGTGCTTTCACTGTTCTTTGTCGCAGTGCTGCTTGTCATCATCGGAACGTATCTTTTATTTATTTCAGGAAGCATTGTGATACTTAAGGCACTCAGGAAAAACAATAAGTTTTACTATAATAAAAAGCATTTTGCGGCGGTTTCAGGAATGATTTACAGAATGAAGCAGAATGCGGGCGGGCTAGCGAGTATATGCGTTCTTTCCACAATGGTGTTGGTTGTTGTTTCCACAACCGTGAGCATGTATGCGGGCATGGAGGGAGAACTTAAGCAGAGATATCCTTCGGATATCAGTGTATATAGCTGGTATAAGGAAGTGCCGGCTGATGTGAATCTGGATGATGCACTTAAAGAAGCTGCTGCAGATTCGGATAAAATAATAGCTGACTCTGCTTGTAATGTTAAAGACAGCAAAAGCTACACTTATTTTAGCTGGACAGTGTTTAGAGAGGGGACAGAGTTTAAGCCGGTGTTAAGTTACGATAACGATATTTCCCTGTTGTATTTTGTCACAGGAGATGAAATTGATGAGATGGAGACCGGCTTTAAAGAGAGGCTGAATAAAAAAATCCCACAGCTTGATACCGGTTCGGTGGCTGTTTATGGAACGGAAAAGTTTAATGGCGATATAATTAATCTGTTGGGCAAAGAATTTAAAGTAGCTGCGGCAGAAAAAACTGCTGTAAGTAAAGACAGCTATATGTCCTCTATGTATAGTGGTGTGTACTATGTAGTGGTAGACAGCAAGGCAACACTTGCAGAGATATTTAACCTGAACAGCTCGCTGGGAGAGGATAGTGTGCCGACTATGCTCAACAATGAAATTGATTATAATCTGTACGGCAGCAGTGAGGATAAGCTTGCTGTGGCAAAGGCTCTGGATAAGCATTTTGAGGAAAATAATGTAAAATCAGATGTGTCAGGCTTCTATGAGGAAAGCCGTGATGCAAACAGAGAACAGATTTATGTATTGTATGGTGGCCTGTTCTTTATCGGAATATTCCTTGGAACGATGTTTCTTATGGTTACTGTGATGATTATTTTCTATAAGCAGATTTCAGAGGGCTATGATGACAAAGCACGCTATGAGATTATGGAGAAGGTCGGCATGAGCAATGACGAGGTGAAGAAATCCATTACTTCACAGGTGCGTATGGTATTTTTCCTGCCGATTATCCTTGCAGCGTGTCATCTTGCAGCAGCATTTCCTCTGCTTCGCAGACTGCTTGTCATGTTTAATCTGACGGATGTTAAGCTTATTGTGATCTGTATGGTTGCTACGCTTTTTGTGTTTATGGTCATATACTATATTGTTTTCAAGATTACTTCTAGAGCATACTACAGGATTGTGGGAAACCAGATTTAGGGGTTTCATATGAATTATGAATGCGCTATAATAGGACATAGCAATGATGCATAAGAATATAGAGCGAGAGGAACAAGCAGTATGAGTATGACAGAAACAATTAAACTATACGACAGGGATGCATATGCCATAGAGTTTGAGGCAGATATTATATCCTGCGAGCCGAACAAGGCATATGATAAGCAGTTTGATATAATATTAAATCAGACTTTATTTTTCCCGGAGGAGGGCGGACAAAGCCCGGACATGGGAATACTTGGAGGCTACAGGGTCGTTGATGTGCAGATTAAGAATGGAGTCATTACTCATACGGTGGATATTTCCGCAGATGATTGCTGCATAATGGGCAAAGAAGAGGCTCAGACAGAAAAGAAGACTGATGGACAGATTACAGGTATGGAGTGCGCTTCTGAGAAAGTAGAGCTTGCAGCAGGCGTCCACGTACATGGCAAAATAGACTGGCAGCATCGTTTTTACAATATGCAGCAGCACAGTGGAGAGCATATTTTTTCGGGAATTGTCCACCGCAGGTTTGGTTTTGAGAATGTGGGCTTTCATCTGAGTGATTCTGTAGTGACAATGGATTTCAGCGGAGTGATTTCACCGGAGGATATAGCAGAGGTGGAGCATGAGGTAAATGTAGCCATTTCAAAAAATATTCCGATAGAGGTGACATATCCGTCAAGGGATGAGCTTGCGCAGCTGGAGTACAGAAGCAAAATCGAGATTGAAGGACAGGTCAGAATAGTGACAGTGCCGGGGTATGATGTGTGTGCATGCTGTGCGCCGCATGTGAAGCGCACCGGCGAGATTGGCATGCTTAAGGTTATGAATTATCAGAATTATAAAGGAGGCGTCAGAATCAGCATCCTTTGTGGTTTCAGGGCACTGGAGGCTTTCAGACAAAAGTGCGACATTATCTCAGAGCTCATGGGGATATTTACCACAAATCAGGAGGCTATTGTGGATAACGTCACAAAGCTTAAGGCAGTAAACCAGTCACTTAAGTCAGAGCTTGGCACTGCAAAGTCAGCGCTTTTGGATTATAAGGTAGCAGAGCTTCCTGCTGATACGGACAATGCAGTATTGTTTGAGGACGGCATTGATACGAATACAGCAAGAAATTGCGTCAATGGCCTTGTGGAGAAATATAGTGGTTTTAGTGCATTTTTTACAGGAAATGATGAGGCAGGCTATAGCTTTATTATCGGAAGCAAGAATGCAGACTGCAATACAGTTGCCGCAGCACTGAGAAATAAGCTGGGTGCCAGAGGCGGCGGTAAGCCGGTTATGGTGCAGGGCTCTGTCAAGGCAGCAAAGAGCGAGATTGAGGAAGTGCTAAAAGAGGTGCTTTAACTTTTTGAAAATATAGTTTGTGGGACGGATTAATAACACAAAAGCGGTTTCAGGACATTGCATCCTGAAACCGCTTTTATTGTAAAAATTATATCCAAAGTTAATTATTTGTTAGATCTTCTCCAAATGTGCATCTTCTCAGCCTCTTTGATGAGCTCATCACGGAAATCAGGATGAGCAACTGAGATGATTGCCTCAGCCTTCTGCCATGTAGAAAGACCCTTTACATTTACCATACCATACTCTGTAACTATATAGTGAGTGTTGGCTCTTGTGTCAGTAACGACAGAACCCTCTACAAGAGTAGGACGGATACGTGAGTGAACTACGCCCTGCTTGTCGGTGAAAGTTGAAGAGCAGCAGATAAAGCTCTTTCCACCGTTTGACATATAAGCACCGAGAACGAAATCAAGCTGTCCGCCGGCACCACTGATGTGCTTTGTGCCTGAGCTCTCTGAGCTGATCTGTCCGTAGAGGTCAAGGTCTACACAGTTATTGATTGAGATGAAATTGTCAAGTGCGGCAATATTCTTGATATCATTTGTGTAGCTTACCGGGGCACTCATGAGCTCAGGATTCTCATCGAGGTAATCGTACATCTTCTTGGTTCCGGCACCGAAGCCGTAAGCCTGACGATAACGGTCGATGTTTTTCTTTGCTCCTGTGATTTTTCCGGCCTTTGCGATGTCAACGAATGCGTCAACGTACATCTCTGTGTGTACACCGAGATCCTTGAGGTCTGACTCAGCGATGAGTGAGCCTACTGCGTTTGGCATTCCGCCGATACCGAGCTGGAGACAGGCACCGTTTGGAATCTGGTCAACGATAAGCTCTGCAACCTTCTTGTCTACATCTGTTGCAGGACCACCGGCACCAAGCTCTCCGATTGCAGGGTTGTCACCCTCAACAATGTAAGAAACCTGTGAAATATGTACATTGGCCTCTGAACCGCCGTGACAGCGAGGCATGTTTTCATTGACCTCAACGATGATTTTCTTTGAAGTCTCGCATACAGCACCGAGGTGAGATGCGTTAGGACCAAAGTTGAAGTAACCGTGTGAATCCATCGGTGCAACCTGGAACATAGCGACATCGTCAGGTGTTGTTGAATCTCTATAATAACGAGGAAGCTCTGAGTAACGGATTGGTGAGTAGAAAGAACAGCCTCTCTTGATAAGCTTTCTCTCATAACCGCCCATATGCCATGAGTTCCATGTGAAATGCTCGCCGGCATCCTCACGCTCGAAAATGGCAAGTGGCTTAAGCAAAATACCACCACGTACATTGACATCCTTAAGTTCATCTGTTCTTCTGGCAAGTGCCTTGTCGAGGGCATCAGGTGTGCCTGTGCACCAGCCGTAGTCAACCCAGTCGCCTGATTTGACAATCTTTACTGCCTCATCTGCTGAGACAAGTTTCTGCTTGTACTCTTCTAAAAAGCTCATAAAATCCTCCTTAGATACCTAAAATGATAGTAGCAAAATGCTACGTTAAAAAAATAACAAACCCTATAATCTCTATATTATCACTTTAGAGAGGATTTTACAAGTTGGTAAATGCTGGTAGAGACTTTTATATGACAGCATCTGCTAATCACCCTCCGGAAGCATCCATTCCTCAGCCTGCTTCTGGTAATCGGCCGCCTGGCTGCGCAGTGAATCAATCAGCTCCTTATCGCCTTTAAATACATTCCTTGATTTAGGAGGAAGCGAATCAAGCTTTTTCTGCTTCTCATCAGCCCATCTTGAGTAGCACTCAGACAGGGCATGAAGCGCCTTGCCACCGCCGCACTCCACATCGAGTACCGGCTTTGTCTCGAATGCAGCGTTGTAATACCACAGGCTTGCCTCCTCATAGTCTGCCTTGTCGAAATAGTACGCACCGAGCTCACAGCACACCTCGCTGCAGCCATCAACTGCTACATTTTTTAGGGCAACAGAAAAAAATTTGTCGTAGTCGCCATTCATGCGATAGTAGCGTGATAGCACGCAGGTGGATTCGATGTCGGGGCTGTTGCGGTATTCACCCTGAAAATATGGCAGGGCATTGGTAAAATCCTCGGGGCTTCCGCATTTTAAAAGCTCCTTGGCATACATAGTCGCTATACTTTTTGGCAGGGTGCCGTTTCTTTCAAAGGAGCGCTTGAATATGGTAAAATCACGTTTGCCGTGAGTGCCCTGCGGCAGATGTTGTATACAGATATCGCTGTCATAGACTACAGGCTCTAAGCGCACAGTCTCGTGCACCGGGTTAATCCATGTAAACGTGCGAAGCCTCTTGAACAGCTTCGGACGATACTCTGAGGATGAATTTTGCACTGTGTTGAATTTGCTTGGAGTAATGTATTTCATTTGGACAATCTCAATTTCCGGCAGCAGCGCAGCCTTAAGCATCATGAAACGCCTGCGGTTGGTATCATCGAGCACCTCGTCGGCATCAGGTGCATATATGTATTCCTGCGTAGCCTTGGAAAACGAAAAATTTCTGGCCGCAGCAAAATCATCGCACCATGAGAAATCATAGATTTTGTCCGTATACCGTGCAGCTATCTCCTTTGTGCTGTCAGTCGAGCCGGTGTCCACTATGATGATTTCATCCATCAGCCCTTTGAGACTGTTCAGGCATCGTTCGAGCACCTCTTCTTCATTTTTTACTATCATGCATAAGCTAATTGTAATCATATTTATCTCCATTTACCGGTCGGATGTTATAATAGTTACGATTATATTATAATATATATATCGGCATGTTTTACAGAAATATTTGTGTATTGTAAATATTGCCGGGATTTCATATAATTGAAATGTAATGTCGACAGATGAACTTATTTCTAAAGGCTATAGAATTTCAGATAAACTATATAATCAGATTTTAGCAAGGAATAATGAAGTAATTTAGAAGAGGAACAAATATGGAAAATCATACAATTGTAACACTGAAAAAAGGCGAAGGACGCACTATAAAGGCAGGTGGCGCATGGATTTTTGACAATGAAATAGACACAATCACAGGCACCTTTACAAACGGAGATATTGTTGTGGTGCACGATTTTGACGGATATCCGATGGGGCGCGGCTTCATAAACCAGAATTCAAAAATCCGTATCAGAATGATGACAAGAAAAGCAGACCAGCTGATTGATGACAATTTCCTCAGGATGAGAGTGCAAAATGCCTGGGATTATCGCAAGCAGGTGATGGCAGGAGGCAATGATAATGTGTCTGATTTAAACTGCTGTCGTGTGATATTTGGCGAGGCTGATTTCCTGCCGGGTATTACAGTGGACAAATACGCAGATGTGCTAGTGGTGGAGTGCCTTGCACTTGGAATGGAGCAGTTTAAGGTGAAAATTGTTGAACTGTTAAAGGAAGTGCTGGCGGCGGACGGAATAAATATTCGTGGAGTATACGAGCGCAGTGATGCAAATGAGCGCAAAAAAGAAGGTCTTCCTAAGGTAAAAGGCTTTATAGGAGCCGAGTTTGACACAAATGTGGAGATAGTAGAAAACGCAGTTCACTATATGGTCGATGTGGAAAATGGACAGAAAACAGGCTTCTTCTTAGACCAGAAGTATAACAGGCTTGCTATGCAGCGTATCTGCAAGGGGAAAAGAGTGCTTGACTGCTTCACGCACATGGGCACATTTGCTCTCAATGCAGGAATTGCGGGGGCAAGTGAGGTCACAGGACTTGATATATCAGAGTATGCGGTTAAGCAGGCTACAGAAAATGCGAAGAGAAATAATCTCTCAGAAACAGTGAAGTTTCGCGTTGCAAATGTGCTGGATGAGCTGCCACGGCTCGCTGCAGATGGTGAAAAATATGATGTGGTCATTCTGGATCCTCCGGCATTTACAAAGTCGCGTGAGGCTACCAAAAATGCGATAAAGGGCTACCGCGAGATTAACATGAAAGGACTTAAGCTTGTTAAGGATGGTGGATTTCTGGCTACCTGCTCATGCTCTCATTTCATGACGCAGGAGCTGCTTGCAAAAACGGTCAAGGAAGCGGCAAAGGCCACTCACAAGAGGCTGCGCCAGGTGGAGTTCCGCACACAGGGACCGGATCATCCAATACTGTGGGCCAACTCAGCTAATGTACCGGAGTCGTATTATCTTAAGTTTTTCATTTTCCAGGTCGTTGATGAGAAGTAGATGACAGAAAGTGACGGAAATGCTTGATTTACAAGGGCTGGAAGGTCTTTAGTGATTAGCTTGCAAACCTTGTAAAGTATCGCAAAATATCGTATCACAGTGGTATAAAGTGGTAAGAAAAGTGAATACGGAAATTTGTAGTATACTATAGAAGAACAAATACCTTTCTGTGAAAGAGAAAGGGGAAAGGATACGCGTATGACAGTTGATAGAAGAGTAAGCAGTATTGAATCCAGCTTCAAAATGGAAAGCATGCCATTTGATGCAGAATGTCGTCAAAGAGTAAGAAATGTCTTAACCAAGAAAGTTTCTGCTACAGATGCAATTTCAGAATTAAATAAGAAATACAGAGTATCCAAGAAGAAGGTTGAAGGATCAAGAGTATGATTATTGGTTTATATGTGGGCTACAAGGGTGCAACCATTGCCCGGTTAGTGGCGGCTTGCCACTAAGTACTGGGTATTACCTGGCGAAATAGCCGCAGGTTTGAAATAGCGGCTTTGCTGAAAAAAGAGAATACAAAGACCTGTCCGGAAGAAACCTCGTAAAGTATCGCAAAATATCGTATCACATTGGTATAAAGTGGTAAGAAAATAAGAGACGGCAAATCGTCAACAAGTTGTTGGCAATTTGCCGCCTTTAGTTGTATGTTGGAGTTATTCCACAGTAAACAACCGAACTTTAGCAGTTATTTGTGATTCAGAGAGTTCATATTTAAGTGAACCATTGTAATAATGAACCGTTTCTTTAACAATTGCTAATCCAAATCCGTGATTTATATTATCAGCTTTTGTGGTTGAAGAGAATTTACTGATATCTATAGGTGCGGATATATTATTAACAACGTCTATAAGCAAAACAGAAGCTTCCAGATATATGTTTAACCAGACGGTACTAAAATTATTCTTGGCACTGTATTCAAGAGCATTATCCAGAAGATTGTTCAATATACTGCATAAATCATAGTCGTTAATGGTGAGATTGTTTCTTATAGCCCCCTTAAATATGATTTTTATGTCAGGATATTCTGCCTGCTTTTGCATAATAATAGCATTTACAAGAACATTTCCAGTATCAATTATGGAAGGCGTTTTATTTAGAGTGTGCTTTTTAAGAGAATCGATATAGTTTAATGCTTCTTTATAGTTTTCGGATTCAAGTAACTGGGATAAAACATTAACTTGATTTTTGATATCGTGTTTTAGTTTGCGAATTTCTAAGTTTTTCTCTTTGGTTTCGTTATAATAATGCTTTAAAATATTTACATACTGAGTTTGTTTCTGTAGATTTTCATAATTTATATTTCTTTCGGATAAAGAGATAATGTAAGCTAGTATAATTCCTGATGATACAATGCACAGTAAGGCAAATGAATACAAAAAGTAACTATTAATCAGATTCTGGTATAGCTGTGAAATTGATAATATAATACATATAGTACCTGTATATCCGCATATAAAAATTTTATTTTTTAAAGATAAGGAAAAGTGGTATTTTTTCCTGATTTTTATAAAAAGAGCAATTGCCAGCATCAGGATTACTATGGTTTTTATTATATTTTTTTCTTTAACCGTATTCATGCCAACAAATATTGGAAAACCTAAGATTAAATCGCAAATAAGAGCAAGAGCCTGATAGAGTAATGAATCCAAAATATATACAAGGACAAATGAAACGATTTTATTGTACCATTTGTCTGTTAATAAGATAAATACTAACAGCATTTCAAGAAAAAAATCAATAAGTGGAGAAGCTATATTTGGTAGAACGTATAGTAATACAACCGAGAAAAAGAAAATAACAGCACATGTATAAAATTTATATAATGAGGTTTTTATTGTATCTGAGTACAATAAAAAAATAAGTAAAAATTCTATTACGATATCGAAAATTACGGTGTTCAATTGTTCCATATGCTCTCTGCCTTTTCATAAATATTTTGTGCGATCTTAGTCTGAACCTGTTTCTTACGTCTTCGCGCAAGTGGAACAGTAGTATCGGTAGTAAGAATAAGTTCATCAGAATTTAACTTTTTTATGTAATATGAGTTTACGATATATGATTTATGTACTCTTATAAGGGTATCGTTTGTAATGATTTTTCCAGATCATTCAGTCCTTTTCTGATAAGATGACTGGTTGAGTCACTCATATAAATTGTGGTATAGCTGCCATTTGCCTTCATATAGGTAATATCACGATATGAAAGAGTGATATTATCATTAATTGAGTCTGGAAGAGTCAGATATTTTGCAGCTATTGTTTTATTTATAGTTTTCTTTAGAGTCTTGTTGAAATTCGTTTGATTGATAGGTTTTGTGATAAATCCGTATACATTTTTACCAAAAGAATCGTAGACTATTTCGTTATGACTGGTAATAAAAATAATAATGGTATTTTTGTTTGAAGCTTCAAACTGTTCTTTAACTGACTGTCCGGAAGTGCCTGGCAATTCTTCGTCTAGTAACAAAATATCAATATTGCTCTGGTATTTAAGTACATCTTCGCCAGATGAAAATATATGGTATTCAAAATTAAAATTTATATCGTTCTCCAAAAGTTTACAACAATTAAGAATTTGATTCTGCCAGTATTTTTCATCATCACAAATGGCAATAGTATATTTTGTAGGGCTCATAGTGTTCCTCTTTTATAATTATGACCGTTAATAACAATTTCAAACCGATAATAACATATATGTTGCTTGTAGACAATCCCTTGGTGAATAATAAGATTGTCACAAAGGAGGCGAAACATAATGGTTACGTATGGATTGGAAAATCTGGCACAGTGGATATGGGCATTTTTTAATAAGAGATAAGAAATGGGTAATTATAATATTTAAATGGGAAAGAATATTTAGTTTAGTAGGTAGTGATTTTGTATGTAACAGCTTTTACATAGAGTCAGAAGTGGTTGCAAACACTTCTGACAACAATACTATAAAAAATCAGAAAGGAAGTGAATTATGAATAGCATAAATATTTATGAAAACAAAACACTGAAACTCCAAAACGTCATAGTCCGTAGGCTTGATCTTGAATCAGATGATCAAAATCTTTTTGATTCTGAAATTAACAAAATAAGTACATACATACAGACGCATGGAGCAAACCAGATCGGACCGTTAATTCAATATTCAAAGGTTGAGCTGGATGAAAATAATGAGCCTGATATCAACATGCAGTTTATGCTCCAGGCGAACAACTTTATCCACAACGTAGAGCAACCATATAGGATGGAGTCTCTGCTGCGTGTAAAAAACTGTCTGTATGCCAGATATAACGGACCGGATGATAAGCTGAAGTTCGCTTATGATAAGCTTGGGGTGTATGCATTTGAGAATGATATTGAGTTGGATGGCTGCAATTATACGATCTACGTGGACAGAAACGAAGAAGAAGAGACAATGGTTGCAGATGTATTCATGCCTGTAAAGGAATAAAAGTGTTATGAGCAGAAGAGGATGTAATCATGATTTACATAAAGTTATGTCTGATTGCAAACAGACATGGCAGAAAAATATTGTTTAGAAGAAAGAAACAGGAGGACACAAAATGGAATTATGTTACGATGGAGCACTGGTGCTCCCAAGCAGTTATGCTGTAATGGATGAAGAGGAAATGACATATTTAGAAGGTGGTAAGGAAATTGCAAATCTTAGCAAAAAGCAATGCATAAATGGACTTTGTGCAATTGGATTATCTCCACAAGTGGCAATTGCAGGAGCTTTGACGTATACGTTAGCTAAATGTCTGATTAATAAGGTAAGTAAATTTGGCGGGTTAGCAACTGCTGTTGTTGCAGGTATACTTACATGGGCAGCAGGACAGGTTATAGCGTTTGGAAAGGGCTTGGCTAGAGGAGCACTAAATAATGGGGTGAGAGTGTCATGGAACTGGAATCCTTTTAAGGAGGCTGTTGGAATAGGAATTACGGTAAAATACTAATTGTCGTGAGAGCACTTGTACTGTGTTTTATAAATGAAATTGGAGATGGATAGAAGTGTTGGGAATGATATTAATAATATCAGACGTAGTCTATTATGCAGGAATATTTATATTATATAAACTTATTTGTGAAGATGATTTTAACTATTTAGTGCTTATATCGTTTATTTTTCTACTGGTAGGACTTTTAGGAGCATCAGTATCAAATTTCCTTAAAGACAAAGAATATATTTCATTACACAGTAAGTGCGTAGAGGTAAATGTAATAATTAAACAGCTCTTGATAGGAATATCATTTATTGGTGCACAAATTGATAGTGTTGTGTTTAAGTATGCTCTTATTGGTTTTAGTATGATTGGGATAATAGTAACAATTCTGATTTGTAAAGAGTTATATGGAAAGCATATAAAGTTGATAGATTTCATTGATACGTACGAAAAAGCAGATGATTGCCGTATAAAGGAAATGAATAAATGGCTATTGGCAAATGGAATTATTACGTGTATGTTTATGAACACAACTAATACAAAAACAGAATACGCGTTAATGTGTATAATCATTTTGATATATATGATTTTGTTTATAAGGTACAATAATGATAGAATAGGAGGCGTTAATTGTGCAATTGCTGTAATATTTGAATTTATTATAGTATTATCAGTGTTGTATGAATGGAATCTAATAACATGTGCTATTTTTGGATATTATTATCTTTGGATGATAAAAATAAGGAAAAATATGTGATATGGTGATTTTTATATCATGTATTTTAGTATATGTTCGGTGTGCAGATACTAATATCTACACATCGAATATAGGAGAGGAGAGCTGGATGGCTGCAATTATACGATCTACGTAGACAGAAACGAAGAAGAATAGACAATGGTTGCAGATGTATTTATGCCTGTAAAGGAATAAAAGCGTTATGAGCAGAAGAGTTAAGAGTTTAGATGAAATAAGGGAATCAAGAATACTGTTTGATAAGAATCCACCGGCATTCGGCTATATACTTATAACAGTTGTAGCCGTTTTTCTTATTGTGGCAGTAGTATGGAGTATAAAAACACCAAAGGTGTATACCATACAGGCGCAGGGAACTGTGACGAATGATGAGTCAAATTACGTCATGTGCAGCTATACGGGTGAGATTCTTGACAGCAACATGGAAGAGGGCGCACTTGTGGAAGCCGGGGATGTGCTTTTTACAATTAAAAGCACTGATTATGATCTGCAGCAGACACAGCTTGAAGACAACAGAAAATCATATGAAGAACAGATATCACAGTATAGTCTTCTTATAAAATCAATAAAAGACGATACCAATTATTTTGACGAAACAAAAGCGGATGACGGTCTGTACTGGAGTCTTTTTGAAACCTACAAATCACAGGTGGAACAGAATAAGGTTGATGTGTCAACGTATCAGGCATATGGATATACTGATGAGCAGATTCAGTCACAGCTTGAGACAAATCAGGGGAAAATAGACGAAGTCTATTATTCTGCAATACAGTCGGCAGAAGCCAAGATCGCAGAGTCGGACCAGCAGATTAAATCAATTGATGCGCAGCTTGCGGCAGTATCGGGAGGACAGGATTCCTATGAAGTAAAGGCAACAGCATCAGGCGTGCTTCATATGCTGGGCAATTATAAGAGCGGAATGGTTGTACAGACAACGACCACTGTGGCAACAATCACACCGGAAAATTCGCAGAGATATCTCGAAGCATATGTTTCCACATCTGATATGGCCAGAATGCATGAGGGAGACAGAGTGCAGGTGGTTATGGACGGTCTGTCACAGAATGTCTATGGGACGATAGGCGGAAGCGTATCACGGATAGACAGCAATGTCACTACACAGGAAGGACAGGATGGAGCAACAAACCAGGCGTTTAAAGTGATGATAGTGCTAGACCAGGATTATGTGCTGAGCCGTGAGGGAGACAAGGTAGACGTGACTAACGGTATGACGGCGGCTGCAAGGATACAGTATGATAAAGTCACATATTTTAACTATGTGCTTGAGAAACTCGGAATAAGGTGAATTGGAAAATTAAATTCCAGTCCATTCACCCAAAAAA
>UMHI01005394.1_pt1 | contig 15667 bp, 10 predicted proteins | sample 1965481 | NCBI WGS metagenome assembly UMHI01 (sample SAMEA4836093, study PRJEB28245) | human gut metagenome | biome: gut microbiome; material: fecal sample | place: Denmark | collected 2008 | reverse complement strand
TATATACATATATGATGACTCATCCTGGTAAGAAGCTTAATTTCATGGGTAATGAATTAGGTGAATACAAGGAATGGGATGAAAGAAAAGCATTGGCTTGGAATATCTTAGAATATCCACAGCATGATTCTTTCCATCATTTTATGCAGGATTTAAATAAGATGGTTGAAGAACATCCAGCTCTTTATAGTATGGATTATGATCCAGAAGGATTTAAATGGCTGGTTGTAGATGATCATAATCAGAGTGTATTCTCATATGCTCGATTTGATAAGAAAGGCAACTGTTTAGTTGTAGTAGCTAACTTTATTGGGAATAGTCATGATAATTATGCTGTACCAGTACCGTTTGCTGGAAGCTATAAAGAAGTCTTGAATACAGATAAAGATAGTTATAACGGTTCTAATTACACAAATACACGTGCTTTAAGATCAAAGAAAGGTACTTGTCTCAATGAAGCACAGAGTATTCATGTGAAATTAGCGCCATTTAGCGCGGTGGTATTTGAATATCATAAGCCAGCTAAAAAAGCGTCTTCTCCAAAGAAGACAAAGAAAAGCGTTGTAAAGGAAGGAAAGTAGTAAATGTTTAATACAAAAGAAGAATTTAAGTATGAATTTTCCAAGCGAATCATTGAATCATATGGTCGTACAGTAGAAGAAGCACATTTAACAGAAAAGTTCATGGTTCTTGAAACTATGGTTCGTGACTATGCATCTGTTAACTGGGCTATGACAAAGATGGCAGTTCAGGCTAAGCAACAGAAACAGGTTCACTATTTCTCAATGGAATTCTTAGTTGGTCGTCTATTAGTCAACAATATGATGAACTTAGGCATCTATGAAATTGCAAAAGAAGGTCTTGCTGATTATGGTATTAATATCCATGATCTAGAAGAATTAGAATCAGATGCTGGTTTGGGTAATGGTGGTTTAGGCCGTCTTGCTGCCTGTTTCATGGATTCTTTAGCTTCTTTATCTTATCCAGCTTTCGGTAATACTATTCGTTATGATTATGGATTCTTCAAACAGAAGATTGAAAATGGATACCAGGTAGAAGTACCAGACCAGTGGTTACGTTTAGGCAATATGTGGGAAGTAAGAAAACCTAAGCATGCAACAGAAGTTAAATTCTGGGGTAAAGTAATCTGGGATGATGCAACTGGTGGATGGAAGCATGTAGATTATGAAGCAGTACGTGCTGTACCTTATGATATGCCAATTGTTGGTAATGATACTAAGGTGACTAATACATTAAGATTATGGAAAGCTGAACCTAGTGAAAACATTCCTACAAATAAGGATTTCCGTCAGTATGCTCAGGAAGTCAATGATATCTGCCAAACATTATATCCTGATGATTCTACACATGCTGGTAGAGTATTACGTTTAAAACAGCAGTATTTCTTTGTATGTGCTGGTTTAAATTCTATTATTCGTGCTCATTTAAGAGTATATCCTGATTTAACTAACTTCCATGAAAAGAACGTTATTCAGTTAAATGATACACATCCAGTATTAGTTATTCCTGAATTAATGCGTGTATTTATTGATGATTATGGAATGGAATGGGATGATGCATGGAATATCGTATGTAAGACTTGTGCATATACAAACCATACAATCCTTGCTGAAGCATTAGAAAAATGGCCTGTTGATATGATGAGAGACTTATTACCAAGAGTTTATCAGATCATCGAAGAAATCAATAGACGTTTCATTGGTTTCGTAAAACAGCAGACTGAAAATGATAACGAACTATTACAGAGAGTTATGATTATTAAAGATGGTCAGGTACATATGGCTAGACTTGCGATTGCTGGTTCATTTAGTGTCAATGGTGTAGCACAGCTTCACTCTGATATCTTAAAAGAAAGAGAAATGAAGGATTTCGATACTTTATATCCTAACAAGTTCAACAATAAAACGAATGGTGTCACTCATAGAAGATGGCTTGCATATTGTAACCCACAGTTAACTTCATTAATTAATGAATCAATCGGTGATAGCTGGATGCATAGACCAGATGATTTAGAAAAGTTAGCTCCTTATGTAACTGATTCAATTACTCAGAGTAAGTTCTATAATGTAAAACAGCAGAGAAAACAGATTCTTGCAGATTATATTAAGGAACATAATGGTATTGATGTAGATGTTAATTCTATCTTTGATATTCAGGTTAAGAGATTACATGCATATAAGAGACAGTTATTAAATGTCATGCATATTATCTATTTATATCAGAGAATGAAAGAAGATAGCAGCTTCAGAATTTATCCACATACTTATATCTTTGGTGCAAAAGCAGCTCCTTCTTACTATTTAGCTAAGAAGATTATTAAGTTAATCAACAGCGTAGCTGATAAGGTAAACAATGACCCAGAAACTAATAAATACTTAAAGGTTGTATTTATTGAAAACTATGGTGTTACTATTGCGGAAAAGATTATTCCTGCTGCAGATGTATCTGAACAGATTTCTACTGCTGGTAAGGAAGCAAGTGGTACTTCTAACATGAAGTTCATGATGAATGGTGCTTTAACACTTGGTACATTAGATGGTGCCAATGTAGAAATTGCGGAATTAGTTGGTGATGATAACGTAGTTATCTTTGGTATGAAGGATAATGAAGTCAATGACTTAAAGGCAAGTGGTTCTTATAGCTCTTGGAATGAATACAACAATAATCCAAACATCAAGAAGGTTATTGATTCATTAGTAGATGGTACTTGGAACACTTCAAGAGAAGAATTCAAGATTATCTTTGATGAATTAATGGCTAGAAATGATGAATACTTCTTATTAAAGGACTTTGAAAGCTATAGACTTGCACAGGAAAAGATCAATAACTTATATCAGGACCGTGCTAACTGGTCTAAGATCTGCTTAGCTAATATCGCAAAGAGTGGTCATTTCTCAAGTGATAGAACTATTGAAGACTATGTAAAGGATATCTGGCATTTAAATAGGGTGAAAATCTAATGAAAGATACATTCGTACTAGACGTAGATGGTGAAGAAGTAACTTGTGAAGTCATTTTAGGATTCACAGATGACGCAACAGGTAAAGAATATATCATCTATACAGATAACAGTTCAGATGAAGATGATCAGTTGAATATCTATGCTTCACAGGTAGATCCTGAAGATGCAGATAATATTCTTCCTATTGAAACAGAAGAAGAATATGCATTTGTACAGGAAGTATTAGATTCAATGATGTCTGAAGAAGAATAAAGACTCAAAGGCTTAACGATTACGTTAAGTCTTTTTTTTAATGATATATGGCTTTCTTTTTCAAATTTAGATACTCTCTTTTCTTATCCTGTTTTTATGATAGAATAAGGGGGAGAAAAGGGTGGGATGTGGACATGCAAAGAGAATCAATTCGTATGTATGCTTATGCGATTGACTTTGATTTAATCAAAGTTGATTTATCATTAAATTATTATAACGGAATTTCAAGTCAGTATTATTTAAAGAATTTAGATACAAGTGAAGTTAAGATACTTAAAGGCGAAGCGACTGAGAAAGAAAATGGATTCCAGTCGTATCTTTTGCATACAGACTTTTCTGTAGGTACAAGATATAAAGTGTTTGATAATTATGGTTTAGCTTGTTTTTTAGATTTTAGTCAGCTTTCTATGAGTAAAGATTTTGATGATCATTTTTATTATGATGGTGATGATTTAGGCAGTCATTATACAAAAGAAAAAACGACATTCAAGGTCTGGTCACCTCTTTCTACGGAAGTTGTATTAAAAATCTGGAAAGATGAAGACCTTCATTATTATCCTTTAGAAAGAGGAGATAAGGGTGTCTATAGTACAACTATTAAGAAAGATCTAGATGGTTATGAATATGTTTATATTATTGGAATGAATGAACAATCAATAGAAACAGCTGATCCATATGCTTATTCTTGTACAGCTAATATGCATAGTTCAGTAGTCATTGATTTGGATAAAGTTAGAAGAGTAGATTATCCTTTGACAGAACTAAAACATACGACAGATGCAGTTATTTATGAAGTAGGTGTCAGAGACTTCTCTGTTGATAAATATGGACAGATTACACATAAAGGCAAGTTCTTAGGATTCTGTGAAGAAGGTACAGTGACTAAGAATGGTTTTTCATCAGGCATGGACTATTTAGATATGCTTGGTGTCACACATGTACAGCTTTTACCAATCAATGATTATGCAACAGTAGATGAAGATCATCCAGATTTACTCTATAACTGGGGTTATGATCCAGCACAATATAATGTACCTGAAGGAAGTTATATTACTGATCCAAATGATGGCTATAAGAGAATATTAGAATGTCAGCGTATGGTACGCTGTATTCATAAGCATAATATGAGAGTTATTCTAGATGTAGTCTATAATCATATGCATGATGTGAATAATAATTCATTAGAGAAGACAGTGCCTTATTATTTCTTTAGAAGAGATCAAAATGGGGAGTTATCTAATGGTTCATGGTGTGGTAATGATTTAAATAGTACCGCAAAGATGTGCCGTAAATATATCTTAGATATGTGTAAGAGATGGCAGGTTCTTTATGGTGTAGATGGCTTTAGAATGGATTTGATGGGTATTGTGGATAATGATACAGTGAATATGATTTATGAACAGGGCCATGCTTTAGATTCTTCTTTTATGTTATATGGTGAAGGTTGGAATATGGGCACTGCATTACCCGATTCAGAAAAGACAACAATTGAAAATAACCATAAAACACCTCATGTAGGTTTTTTTAATGATCATTTCAGAGATACAGTCAAGGGACCTAATCAGATGGAAGTCAAAGGCTATACATCAGGGGATACTTATAAGACAAATGAAGCCATTATTGCGATGTGTGACTACAATAAGTTCTTATCTATAGAACAGAGCATTAACTATACAGAATGTCATGATAATGCGACTGTATTTGATAAATTTATTATTTCCAATGGACATGAAGATGAATATTGTCGCCAAAAGAGATGTTTATTAACTCTTGCGATGACAATTTTTGCGCAAGGGGTTCCTTTTATTCATGCCGGACAGGAATTTTTAGGTACTAAGAATGGTAATCAGAATTCTTATAATGCGGGTGATGCAGTTAATAAACTAGACTGGGAACGTCATGACGAATATATGAATGTTGTTCAGGCTGTAAAGTTCTTTATAGATCTAAGAAAACACAACAAATGCTTTAGATATTATGACTATGAAGATATGCATCAGCATGTATTTATCAACAATATCTACTATCGTATGGTAGAATATCATCTCACTCAGGATGAAGGAGATTATAAAGAATTTAAGATTTACTTTAATCCTTCATATGATGTCATTACTATTGGTATTGAAGATGATTTTAAGATATTATATAGTATGTCAAATGAAAGAATAGAAAATGGACAACTCAATGTATTTGGTGTATCCATGGTCGTATGTGCAAGATAGGAGATTGTAATGAAATTAATTGTTGGATTAGGAAATCCTGGTAAAGAATATGATATGACAAGACATAATACAGGATTTTATTGTTTAGATGTATTAAGTGATGAAATGAATCAATCTATTGATAAAGAGAAATTTAAAGGCTTATATACTAAATTCAAGTATAAGGGTGAAGATGTTATTTTATTAAAACCTCAGACTTATATGAATAATTCTGGTGAATCTGTTGCGGCAGTGATGCAGTTCTTCAAGATTCCAGTAGAAGATCTATTAGTTATTTATGATGATATGGATATGCCTACTGGTAAACTACGTTTAAGAGAAAAAGGCAGTGCAGGTGGACATAATGGGATCAAGAGTATTATTGCTCATGTAGGGACTCAGAACTTCAAGCGTATTCGTGTAGGTATTTCAAAGAATAAGCTTTATAGTGTTGTAGACTGGGTACTTGGACACTACTCTAAAGAAGAAGAAAAGCTTATATCAGAAGGTGCTAAACATGCAGCAGAAGCTGTATTATGTTATTTAGATGATGGTTTTAATAAAGCAATGAATAAATTTAACTAGGTGATTGTTATGGAGAAAATACTGAATCTTTTAAAAGATAATCAGGCCTTAAGAACCTTAGATACAGACAAAGGAACTATTGTCACAAACTCAACTAGCGATGAGGCTTATCTCATTGCTGGTTCTTTTTGGCATCATCCAAGAAAAATCCTGATTATTAAAAATAACCAATATGAGGCATTTAACCTCTATAAAACATTAACTGAACTTGTGAATCAAGTTGTCTATTTTCCTGCAGATGAATCATTACGTGTAGAATCAGTGGCGTATTCTTATGAACTATTAGGAGAAAGAATTAATGCATTATATGCGATGACACAAGATAAACCAATGATTTGTGTTTGTCATATGCATTCAATGACACGTTATGTGACACCTGTAGAACTCTTTAAAAAGAGTATTATAAGTTTAAAGAAGGGTGATACAGTTGATCCTCTAGAATTAAAGAAGAAACTACAGTCTATCGGCTATAAGAATACCCAAAGAGTAGATTCTCCTTTCTATTATTCTAGAAGAGGTGAAGTACTAGATGTTTATACAATTCAGTATGAACATCCAGTACGTATTGAATTCTTTGATGATGAGATAGAAGAAATCTCTTTTTATGATAAAGACTCACAAAGAAGAACAGAAAGAAAAGAATCTATCGATATTCTTCCAGCTACAGATATGATGTATGAGGATGATGGTTTATCACAGGTAGAAGCCTCTATCAAGGCTTTAAAAGAGAAGATGAAGATCAAAGATGAATTCAAGGATGAACTTGAAGAAACATATGCATTAGATATTGAATCACTCAAAGCACATGACTATAGTCCACGTATCTATCAATACTTAAGCTTATTCCCTCAAACTGCCACAATTATAGATTATGCAAGTGATTATACTATTATTACTGCATCTCTTGCTTCTATTCTTGCTTCTTATAAGACTTATATGGAAGAAAATTACCTCTATTATCATGAACTAGAAGAAATAGGACAGATGATCAGAGGAATTAAGCTTATTAATAACCCTCAGGATATTTTAAAACATCCTGATGTTGATTTAGTACGCTTTAGAGAAAATGATAAACAAATCATGTTTATGACTCAGCCTGTGATGATCTCTATGGCTAATGAAAAAGTCTTTATTAGTCAATTAAAGGACTTACTTACATATAATCGTGTCATGATTGGTGTAGATGAAAAGCGTCAGATAGATATATTAATAAACCTATTTACTGATCATGCTATTCCATTTACTCTCACAAGTGCCACAAATAAGATTTATGACGGGGTTAATCTATTCTTAGGACATTTACCTTGTGGAATGAACTTTGTAGAAGAGAAGACTATATTACTCACAAGTCAGGAACTCTTTAAAGTACAAGAAACAAAGAAGAAATATATTAAATACAGAGATGCCACTAAAATCTCAGACTATAATGAATTAAAAGTAGGAGACTATGTTGTTCATGATACAAATGGTATTGGACAATATATGGGTATTGAAACATTAGTTGTAGATGGTGTACATAAGGATTATTTACATATTGCCTATAAAGGAAATGATATTCTTTATGTACCGGTAGAACAGTTCCAGTTAATTAGAAAATATTCATCAAGAGATGGTAAACCACCTCATATTCATGCTTTAGGTTCACCTAAATGGGCTAAAGAAAAAGCAAGAGTCAGACAGAAGGTAGATGGTTTAGCTGATGATCTCATTAACTTATATGCAGAAAGAATGAAACAGCCAGGATTTGCGTTTGAACCTGATGGGGATCTTCAATTAGAGTTTGAAAGTGAATTTGGTTATGAACTCACTCCAGACCAGGCGCAGGCTGTAGAAGAAATCAAGAAAGACATGGAAACACCACGTCCTATGGATAGATTATTATGTGGTGATGTAGGCTTTGGTAAAACAGAAGTGGCTTTAAGAGCCTGTTTTAAAGCCGTTGTGTCTAAGAAACAATGTGCCTTCTTATGTCCTACTACAATTCTTTCAGCACAACATTATCGTACAATGCAGAAGCGTTTTGAGAAGTTCCCTGTGAATATTGCGTTACTCAATCGTTTCACGACTACTAAAGAAAAGAAACAGATATTAGCTGATTTAAAGGAAGGTAATATTGATTTATTAGTCGGTACACATCGTATTTTATCTAAGGATGTTGAGTTCAAGGATCTAGGATTACTTTGTATCGATGAAGAACAGCGTTTTGGTGTAAGACAGAAAGAGAAGATTAAGAATCTAAGAAAGACAATTGATGTACTCACTTTAACTGCCACACCTATTCCTCGTACATTACAAATGTCCATCATGGGTATTAGAGGACTCTCACAAATAGAAACACCACCATTAAATAGACTCCCTGTACAGACATATGTCTCAGAAAAGAGCTGGGCATTAATTAAACAGGTTATTGAAAGAGAATTATCACGTAATGGACAGGTTTTCTATTTACATAATAGAACAGAAAACATCTATGAAATAGCCTCTACATTGCAGACACTCTTACCTAATGCCCGTATTGGTGTAGGACATGGTCAGATGGATAAGAATGATCTAGAAGATGTCATGACTGACTTTGTAGAAAAGAAATACGATATTCTTGTATGTACAACTATTATTGAGACAGGTATTGATATACCTAATGCGAATACAATTATTATTGAGAATGCGGATAAGTTTGGTTTAGCACAGCTTTATCAGATTAAAGGTCGTGTAGGAAGAAGTGAACGTATTGCATATGCTTATCTTCTTTATACAAAAGATCGTGCGATGACAGAAGAAGCTCAAAAGAGACTTACAGCTATTAAGGAATTCACACAATTAGGTTCTGGTTATAAGATTGCGATGAGAGATTTATCAATTCGTGGCAGCGGTGATATTCTTGGTGGTGAACAGGCAGGATTTATTGATCAAGTCGGTTTTGATATGTATATGAAGATCTTACAGGATGCGATTGAAGAAAAGCAGGGTAAGATCAAAGAAGATGAGACTGTACCATCACGTAACGTACCAGTAGATGGTTATATTCCTGAAGATTATGTAGAAAGTGATATGGAAAAGTTAGAACTTTATCAGCGTGTCTATAAAGCCAATGACTTAGAAACATTGAAACGTGTAGAACATGAACTCACTGACCTTTATGGTGTTCTTCCATCACAGGTACGTAATATTGTAGTCAAGAGAAGATTTGATATCCTTTCACATGATCCACTTATTGATGATGTAAAGGATAGCAGCCAGGGACTAGAAATACGTTTCTCTAAAGTCTTCTTAGAAGATTTAGATGGACAGAAGTTCTTTGCATATGTCAATCATATGTTTAAGAAGCCACAAATGAAATATACTGATGGAATGTTGACTATTGTGAGTGGTATGGAACCTTATTATGTTTCAGCATCTACTGAATTCTTAGATTCAGTTCTGAAACAATATTATAAAACACACACTAGTGTTTAATAAAAAAATAATGTAGAATATGAAAAAAGGGGATAATATCAATGAAAATTATTGATTTATTAAACGAAGATAAAGTCACTTTATCTTTTGAAGTATTTCCACCTAAGACAAGCAGTAAATATGAAAATGTCTTAAAGGCTGCAGAAAAGATTGCATCTTTAAATCCAAGTTTCATGTCTGTGACTTATGGTGCAGGTGGAGGAACAAGTGCACATACTGTTGCACTTGCGAAAGATATTCATGAGAAATATGATGTTGAAGTCATGGCTCATTTGACATGTGTTTCTTCTACAAGAGAACATGTAGAGTCCATGGTTGAACAGTTTAAAGAAAATGGTATTGAAAACATCATGGCATTAAGAGGAGATATTCCTAAGGATGGTCAAGTGGGAGAAGACTATCAGTATGCCTGTCAGTTAATCAAGGAACTTAAAGAGAAAGGTGATTTCTGTATTGGGGCAGCATGTTATCCAGAAGGACATGTAGAATCACCTAGCATTAAGGAAGATATCCAGCATCTAAAAGAAAAAGTAGAAGCAGGTGCAGATTTCTTAACAACTCAGATGTTTTTTGACAACAATGTTTTCTATAACTTCTTATATAAGATCAAGGAAGCTGGTATTAATGTACCTGTAGTCGCTGGTATTATGCCTATTACTAATGCGAAACAGGTCAGTCGTGCTGTACAGATGTCAGGTACATCTATTATTCCTTATCGTTTTAAGATGATGGTGGATGCATTTGGTGATCATCCTGAAATCATGAAGCAGGCTGGTATTATTTATGCATCTCAACAGATTATTGATTTAATTGCGAATGGTGTAAAACATATTCATGTTTATACAATGAATAAACCAGACATCGCCGAAGGCATCATGAACAATATTTCGGAGATTCTTAAATGATAGAAATTAATCGTAAAGAAGCTTTACGATACTTAGGATACCGTCAATCTGTAGAAGGTGATCTCACTGAAATCAATAGTGCATTAGATCGCTGTATCGAAGTATTACAGAAAACAGCTGTACCCCGTCATATTGTGAAAAGATTTCCTCTCACAATAGAGAATCATACAATCACAATTGGTGATATGGTGATACATAGTAAAAACTTAGAGAATAACTTAAAAGGCTGTCATGCTGTTTATCTCTTTGCGGCTACTATAGGTATAGAAGTCGATCGTTTAATTAAACGTACAGAACTTACTAAGATGAGTGATGCAGTGATCTATCAGGCAGCAGGAGCTGCTATGATAGAAGCCTATTGTGATGAAGTGAATGAAGAACTTAATCAGGAGGCATATAAGAATAATGAATTCTTAAAGCCACGCTTTTCACCTGGTTATGGAGATCTAGCATTAGATCATCAGAAAGATTTTATGCGTTTATTACAGATGGATAAGATTGGTATCAGTTTATTAGAAAGTCTCTTAATGGTCCCATCCAAATCAGTGACGGCGATCATTGGTATTACACATCATGCACAGCCTCGTCATACAAAAGACTGTGCCAATTGTCCTGCACAATGTGAATTCAGGAGGATAGAGTAATGGGATTTAAAGAAAGACTTACAAAAGAATGGTTATTCTGGGATGGTGGTACTGGTTCAGTACTTCAAAGCTGGGGTTTACAAGCTGGTGAACTACCTGAGACATGGAATATCATTCATCCAGAAAAGATTGTTGAATTAAATAAAGGTTATCTAGAAGCAGGATGTGATATTATCAACACCAATACATTTGGTGCCAATAGATTAAAATATCCAGATAATCTAGAAGAAATAGTCACAAAAGCAGTAGAACATGCAAAAAAGGCAAGAGAACTTACAGGGCGTGCTAATGCCCTGATTGCGCTTGATTTAGGTCCTACAGGTAAACTCTTAGAACCACTAGGAGATTTATCATTTGATGATGCAGTGGATATTTATGCTGAAGTCATTGAGTATGGAACTAAAGCGGGTGCTGATGTCATCCTTATTGAAACAATGCAGGATAGCTATGAATTAAAAGCTGCAGTACTAGCCGCTAAGGAACATTCACATTTACCAGTATGTGCGACTGTTGTATTTGATGAAAAAGGTAAGATGTTGACAGGTGGTACACCAGAATCAGTTGTTGCCTTACTCGAAGGGTTACATATTGATGCATTGGGTATTAACTGTTCATTAGGTCCAACACAAATCAAACCTTTTGTAGAAAGAATGATTAAAGTTTCTTCTACACCTATTATTGTGACACCTAATGCTGGTTTACCTCAGACTGATGATGAAGGTCATACATATTATGATATGAATGCAGATGAATTCGCATCAGAGATGAAAGAGATTGCCTCATTGAATGTGCATGTACTAGGAGGATGTTGTGGAACTACACCAGAATATCTCTCAAAAACAATAGAATTAGTGAAAGACCTGCCTATTGAACCACCTGTAAAGAAGAATATCTCTGTTGTGACTTCTTTCTCACAGGCTGTAGAAATAGGTCCTAAACCAGTTATTATTGGGGAACGTATTAACCCAACTGGTAAGAAGAAATTCAAACAGGCCTTACGTGATGGAGATATTAACTATATCTTATCTGAAGGTTTAAAACAGGAAGATGCAGGGGCACATATTCTAGATGTCAATGTAGGTCTACCAGAAATTGATGAACCTAAGATGATGGTAGAAGTTATGAAGAAGTTGCAGTCTGTCATTGCATTGCCATTACAGATTGATACATCAGATCCAATCGCCTTAGAGGCAGCCTTAAGACACTATAACGGTAAGGCTATGATTAACTCAGTTAATGGTAAACAGGAATCCATGGATGCTGTATTCCCATTAGTAAAGAAATATGGTGGTGTGGTTGTAGGACTTGCCTTAGATGAAGAAGGCATTCCAGATAATGCGGCAGATCGTATTCGTATTGCGAAGAAGATCTATAAAGAAGCAAGTAAATATGGTATTGAACCTAAGGATATCGTAATCGATGGACTCGCTATGACTATTTCATCAGATCCTACTTCTGCCATTGCGACATTAGAAACATTACGTATTATTAGAGATGAATTACATGGACATTCTATTTTAGGTGTTTCTAATATCTCTTTTGGTCTTCCACAAAGACCAATTGTGAATGCGAACTTCTTTACTATGGCGATGCAGTCAGGACTTAGCTGTGCAATCATCAATCCTTCATCAGAAGCAATGATGAAATCATATCGTGCCTATCTTGCCTTAAGTGGGCTTGATACAAACTTTACAGAATATATTAGCGCCTATGGTAATAGTGCACCAGCTCCTGTAAAGAGTGAAGCGGTTGATATGTCTTTATATGAAAGTATCAAGCGTGGTATGAGTGAAAATGCAGGTAAAGCTACTCAAAAACAACTTGAAACTAAAGAAGGACTAGAAATTATTAATGAAGAATTGATTCCTGCCCTTGATGAAGTAGGGAAAGGATTTGAAAAAGGCACTATCTTCTTACCTCAGTTATTAATGAGTGCTGAAGCAGCTAAGGCTGCATTTGCAGTCATTAAAGACTCTATGGCAGGTAAACCAAGAGAAATGAAAGGAAAAATCATCATTGCGACAGTTAAGGGTGATATTCATGATATTGGAAAGAATATCGTGAAGGTTATGTTAGAAAACTATGGTTATGATGTCATTGATCTTGGTAAAGATGTACCACCTGAACTCATTGTGGATACTGCAATAAAAGAAGATGTAAAACTAGTGGGACTCAGTGCTTTAATGACAACAACAGTTGTGAGTATGGAAGATACAATTAGGTTGTTGAAGGAAAAGAAGCCTGATACACTTACAGTTGTAGGTGGAGCCGTTATGACTCAGGAATATGCAGATCGTATCGGTGCAGATTGTTATGCGAAAGACGCAATGGAAACAGTGCGTTTTGCGGATAAAGTATTTGGAGGAGAATAAGAATGAAAAAAATATTTACAGTATTAACTTCTATCGCTTTAACATTTGCGTTATCATTCTCAGCCGCTTTTGCGAATGATGATGCATTTCTTAAATCACAAAATTATTTAAAGACTATCGCATTAGATAGTCCTGATGCAGTTATTGCGTATGAAGCTACAGGTATGGAAGCTGATTATAAGGCTGATGCTTTATTAAATAACTTCAAGGAAACAGATTATACTACTGCTTCTTACGGTGATTTAGCTAAGTCTATTATCGCAATCTCTTTATTAGGTGAAAATCCAAAAGATTTCAATAAGACTAACTTAGTAGAAATCTTAGAAAATAGAGTACAGGAAGATGGTACTCTTACAAATGATGTAAATGGTGGATGTGGGGCTACTATTTGGACATTAATGGCTTTAGAAACAGTAAACTCACCTAAGGTAAAAGCTGTTGCAGATAAGTTATCTACTATGGCTATGGACAATGGTGCATATTGGTATGAATATAAGGGACAGAATGCGGATCTAGATACAACTGGATGGGCTATGGAAGCATTAAGTGTTGCAGGACGTTCTACTTATGATGCAGCTATCTCAAAAGCATATACTTTTGTACAGCCTAAGTTAAAAAGTACAGATGTTTCTTATGATATTGGCTGGGGTGGAAATGCGGATACTCAGTCTTGCGTATTAGAAGGATTATCTGTTGCAGGTTATCCATTAGATACAAATGCATATAACTATTTACTTTCTTATCAGAATGAAGATGGTACATTCAATGCATTAAACTATAGTACAGGTCAGTTAGAACCTAACGCTTATGCATCAGTAGAAGGTGCAAGAGCACTTGGTGTGATCAATAACGGAAGCTTTGTATTAAAAGCTAGAAAAGACTATACAAAAACTACTACACCAGTAGTGACTGAACCTGAAAAACCTACTACACCTACAAAAACTAGTACAACTACACCAGCTGTAAAGCCAGAAACAACTACAACTGAACCAAAGAAGGAAACAGTAAAAGTAGTTAATACAGGTGATAACACAAATGTGATGGCATATGTCGTTGCAGCTATTGCAGCTGTTGGTGTGATCGTATTAGTTATTAAAAGTAAAAAGAAATAATGAAGAAATTCACAACTAAACAATTAGCGATTGCCTTTGTCGCAATCGCTTTTGTCTTTATATTTGGCTTTACAGCTTATCGTGGTATAACTGGACAATTCCAGTCTCGGCCTACTATTAGTAATGAAGTAAAAAGTAGCATAAAGAAGAAAGATATTTCTAAAAAAGAAGAGACAAAACAAATAGAGTCACAAGAAGAATCAAAGAAGACTGATATAAAATCATCTGATTCTTCTAGTAAACAAGAGACTAAGAAGAAGGAAACAAAGAAAACAGAGACAAAATCCTCTTCTAGTAAACAAGAGGCTAAGAAGCAGGAAACAAAGAAAACAGAAACAAAATCTTCTTTTACTAAACAAGAGACAAAGAAGACAGGAACAAACAATTCTTTTAGTAAACAAGAAACCTCTGCTCCTCAACAGGTAGAACCACCTAAACAGGAAACACCTATAAAACAAACTGTTTCAGTACAGGTGATTGGAGTAAATAGCACAATGATGCAGGGGAATATAGAAGTGAATAGTTCTTCTACAGCTTATAGTGTATTAAGAGAACTTGCGAAACAGAATGGTAAGAGTATCTCTACAAAAGGGTTTGGTTCTACTGTTTATGTATCAGGTATAGATGGATTAAAAGAATTTGATCATGGACCAAGTTCTGGATGGATGTATAAGGTGAATGGTACACCACCAAATATTGGGGCAGGAGCTTATAGGGTAAAAGCAGGAGATCAAGTCATCTGGTATTATGTCAACGCTGAACAATAAGACAAGAGAAATATGTCTCATAGGTATTCTCTCTGCAGTCAATATTGCTTCTAGAGTAGCCTTACAGGCACTTCCTAACTTTAAACCTGTTACATCTATCATTATTATATCTGTACTCTTATTTGGGTTATCATTTGGAATAAAACTCACAGTAGTAACAACTATTGCATCCAATATGATTCTAGGTATGGGAACATGGACAATCTTCCAGATTCTCTCATGGGTTGTCATCTGTTTATTCACTCAATGTATCAGTGATTTCTATAAGAAAATCAACAAAGAACCCCCATTACTTCTTATGGCTCTCTATGCCTTTTTAATGGGTTATGTCTTTGGATTTGTCGTTTCACTCGAACAATTAATTATTGGTGGTCCTGTCTGGTTTGGTATCTA
>UMHI01047329.1_pt1 | contig 15672 bp, 16 predicted proteins | sample 1965481 | NCBI WGS metagenome assembly UMHI01 (sample SAMEA4836093, study PRJEB28245) | human gut metagenome | biome: gut microbiome; material: fecal sample | place: Denmark | collected 2008 | reverse complement strand
TGAATTAGTTGGCTAATTTTGTTATATTTACTGAATTTCCCTACTTAATTACTAGAATAGGAATATCCGAATGGAACACCATTCTTCGAGCTATACTTGGATTGAATAGACGGGCAAATACATTACGTTTGTAATTAGTAATGCATAATACATCAATCTGCCGGTCTTTTACATACGAATCCAGGTTTGCGAGCAAATGATCTTCCGGAATCAGATGATAATCAATATTTAATTGTGGATATTGCTTCTTGAAATACTCCCGGATTCCAGCCAGTTTTATTTCATTCCACGTTTTACGCTGCTCATTCGAATTCAGATGGATGAACGAGATATCAAATTTATAATTTTGAAAAGTAGTAATTAGCGAATCAAAGGCTATCAAATCTCTTTGGTCGAAATTCGTAATGAAAGCGACCTTATGGATAGCTCCAAAATGAACAAGTTTTGCATTTTTAGGAATTGCATATACGAATACAGGGCTGCGGTCTATCACTTCGGCCGTTACACTTCCTATCAGTTCCAAATCCTTTTCTCCTTGTCCTCTGGTGCCCATAATGATGATAAGCGGACGGTTTTCTCTCGCATATTGTAGTATTTCTTCTTCCGGGACTCCCTCACGAAGCAGACAGGAAAACTTTACATTCGGTAATTTCCCCAACTGAATTTCATCCTTCAATGTATTAGTCAACTTGGTGAGTTGTTCATGAATGCCATCCAGCATGTTTTTAATGCCCATATCAGGCTCCATAGGCATTCCGTAGCCTTCTATAGCATATTGCAGATTCGGCAGGTAAATAGGGCTGAAATAAACGTGCATAAGGACAATTTCTGCATGTATCTCGGCAGCAAAATTAAAAGCGAATTCACATGCCTTCTGGGAATAACCGGAAAAATCAACCGGAACCAGGATTTTCTTTTCACGGTGACTATTCTCAGGAACCTGTTCTTTTACTATGTCATCGGCCAGCCAGGTAGAGCTTTCGATAATCTTCAACGCACGTGGAAGATCACTTTCCTTGATGCGGATGCGTACACCGGAAGATATCACAGGTTGAATAAGATTCACGTTGTGGATATATGCCTCGATTCCCTCGCTCTCGAGGACATTTTTCAATATCTGGGCCTTCGAATAGGTCAGAATAGCTAACGTAACAAGTTTATCTTCCATAACACAGGATTTAAGGTGAAACAATATAAAGCAAAACATTCCAATCAACGATTTGGATGACCGTCAATTGGAATGCTTATGTAATAAAATATAATAATTCCTTTTTCTATCAGGACTGCTGTTCTTTCAGAATAGCCATTGCTTTATCAAGCACCGTTGTGTCATCCAACATGACCAGACCGCCATCGGGTCCGGGTTCCAAATGAATGCCTACACTCTTACCTTCTTTAAAATTTTGACCGCCGAAGAAATTTCGTACAGTTTCAACATCTATATTTAATTCATCGGCGATACGATGCATGCTTCCGGCAGGTAAAGAATCTTTGATTTTGCGAAGTTCGTTAAAAGTTATTGTTCTGTTCATAGTAGTCAGTTTTTAATGGTTTAACAGATTTGATTATTAATCTCGTTCTAAAATTAACGAAAGATTACGACTGAACAAAAAAATCCTTTATTTTTTTCAGAAAAAAACGCCTGCCATTAGAAATATAAAGCCTTTGCCTGAATCATTCCGGCAATAATGGCATACAGATATGTCAAGAGCAGTGTAATAAACAGAATTCGGATGTCATTGATAGTATATCCGGTCGATGTATATTGGTCTGAAATATATTGAGGCTGGTCGAAGTAGCGTTTAGCAACGTACATATAACCCCAATATACCACAGCACCTATAATACTTCCCTCTAAAGCTCCGCATAAAATATCACCGGGATAATGTACCCCCAAGTAAATACGGGAATACGAAGGAATGATTGCCCATAAAATCATCATCACTGTCGCTCCCCAGTACCGGAACAACAGTGAAACAAAAACCGCAACGGCAAACGTATTTGCTGCATGGCTGGATATAAATCCATACAACCCTCCCCTATAACCGTTAACAGTATGGACCAAATACATGATTTCAGGATCCTGAGTCGGACGGAAACGCGCAAAATACGGTTTACAGACACTTGACGCTATCTGGTCTGCCAGTGTTATTATCAAAGCGAGCATTAGCAGTATAGTACATGCATGCCCAATCTTGTTGTTCTTGAAAATAATGTACAGCAGTACAGCGCCAGCCGGGATCCATGTAGTAGTACTGGTTACTGTCCACATGAATCCGTCCCAGAACAATGAATGACTTCCATTCAATTCCAGAAGCAATGCCTTATCGGCTGCTATCAGCTGCTGTATATCCATATTCTTTCGTATTTCAAATCAGTTCGATGGATTCGTTCTTGACCCATCCTTTATTGCCATCCTCCAAACGTACTTCTTTCCATTCTTGCATAGAATTGTCTTCTACAAAAACCTTCGTTCCTTCATGCAAAACAAACAAATCAGTTCCACTCTCGTCCGGAGTACTTTTAACGGACACTGTAGGAGCCATGATAATGGCCCCTGTACGGTCTATCAGCTCACTCTTCTGCGTGGATGCACAGAAATTGGCACAAATACTCACAAACAGACAAACAAGTCCGGCTATAAAACCGATTTTTTTGATTAACACACGGTTCCCAAAGATATAGAATACTGCACCGACCAAGAAAAGGATAAATGAAGCAATGCCTAATTTTGCCCAAGCACTTTCACCCATCAGATTGACCAAGGCCTTTCCCCATGTCAAGATAAAGACCTCATGAGTCGGTGTTATCTGATCGGTGGTCTTTCCCCGTGCCATATCCAGATTAAACCGGATATCCGCATCGCCAGGATTCAACAACAATGCCCGTTCATAATTAAGGACAGCCTTTGCAATATCCTTATTCTTATAATAACTATTACCTAAATTGTAATAAATGTCTGCCGATTCGCCTTCTGTTGCCAAAATCTCTTCGTAAAGTTTGATAGCCTGTTCAAATTGATTCTCCTGATAAGCCTTATCAGCTTCAGCTTTTGTCGCAGCATGAACCATCTGAAAGAAGCCGATCAAGCATACCAATATAATTGATAATTTTTTCATGTTTTCCTCTCCTATCCGTTAATGTTTAATGCTGTTTTCCATCTTGCTGATAACATTGATGGCAGAAGTATATACTTTATCCATTGCTTCACTTTCATCTCCCGGAGCATAACGCGCAAACTCACACTGATTCAATGCATCCAGAAACTCTTGGATAAGTTCAGCAGAGACTCCATATTTGGTCAATTCTGCTTCGATATTATCTTTCGATAGCTGAGACACCGGAATACTCAGTTTGTCACTGGTATATCCCCATAAGGCCTTCAGCACTTCATCGTAGAATTCATTCTTCTTGTTTTCAGCCAACAGTTTTCCGGCCAACTTCATACGTTTTGCAGCAACCTTATTGGCTTTTTTTGTTTTTACCTTTGCTACATTGGCATTTTCAATAGCCTGTTTTCTGTAAATGATAACAAAGACCACAAACAAAAGGAATGGAATCACATACCACAAATAGCAAGCGGTAGTTCCAAAGAAAAAGTCGCCCCGTTGCTGCAAATGCGTATCACCTAACTTAATGAAACGGATATCTTTAGCCAGCATCTTGACACTTTCCTTATTGGTAAAGTCTGCAATTACCTGATCGGCATTGCCTTCACCTTTTTCTACAGTCAGCTGATAAGCTTCGGTTGTCAATGTCTTGTAAGAACCGGACTTCAAATCAAAATAAGTAAATTTCACCGGAGGAACGGTAAAGTTTCCGGCATGACGTGGGATAGCCAAATATTCAATGGTTTTCGTACCGCTCAGTCCGGCAGTAGTCAATTCAAACTGATTGTCCACTTTCGGGTCATAGACTTCAAAGTCCTGCGGGAACTTGATTTCCGGCGCACTGATAAGTTTCATGTTACCAGTACCGTTAATCACCAATTTAATGGTTATCGCATCGTTGGTCTTTACCTTAGTAGAATTAATATTCGAAGAAAGCGTGAAAGTTCCGACCCCTCCCGAAAAATCTGCCGGCTTAGACGGAAGCTGTTTGACATCGATAGTCAGTTTCGGAGCAACAATCTTCTTGTTTACTTCCACATATCCGCCTCCATTGAAGAACGCATCGAACGGGTCATCCGAAACGGTCTGTTGGGCAATAACCGCATCGAAAGTGATGGCAGGGATTTCCAGCTTACCAGTCTGTTGCGGGAACATCACGTATTGGCTCCACACAGTCGTGTTATAATTACGCCCTTTATAGTGTTCCAATGAAAAGACCTTCTGTTTGGACAAAGGTATTTCCTGCGTATAAAAACTCTTCAGGTCAGGCATATCTCCACGCAACTGACGGAGATTTACCAACGTATATACCTTATATGTCAACAGGATGGCCTCCTGTTCGTACACTGTTGTCTTACTGGCTGTTGCTGTAATGAACAGATCATTAGCCGTAATCTGTCCACCGGCCGACTGCGCCCGGGAGCGCGTAGAGCTTCCCCCTTGTGAATTACTATTGGAAGAGCCCTGCTGGTCTGGTGGAAGCACCTTGATGCTGATTGCATTCGAAAAGACCTTTTCACCATCTACTTCAATGCTGGCCGCAGGAATATTAAAAGTACCCTCTTTGGTAGCCATCAGAATATAGGTATAAGTTACAGAACGGCTGGAGGACACTTTTCCGTTAATTATCTGTGTACTGCTTTGCTGCGAGCGGCTCGGTCCCATCAGAACGTCGAATCCGCTGATGGAAGGTGCACGGAAATCCTTCACATCCTGGGTGTTGATGGTAAAGGTCAACCGGAACTGGTCGCCCGAGACAACCGTATTGGGCGCATCAGCCTTGAAACGGATACCGTCCGCCGCCAGCATCTGCCCCCACAGGATTACCATCCATAATAAGAAGACTATTCTTTTCATCATCTATCGTTGTTTATTTTAATTTGCTACACTCATTACCAGTCTTTATCCAGCTTCTTACCTTGAATCTGAATCTGTTTCTTGACCTTATCCTGTACATTCTTTTCATCCTGCATGGCAGCATTCAACAACTGCTCTGCATTTTCCTTCGACATTTCATTCTGGTTCTGCTGTTGCTGCTGATTGTTCTGCTGCTGGTCTTTCTTATCCTGCTCCTGCTGGTCTTTATTCTGTTGCTGTTCGTCCTGTTTCTGGTCTTGCTTCTGTTCCTGCTGTTTGTCCTGATTCTGGTTCTGCTGGTCTTTCAGCTGTTTCTGAGCCAATGCCAGGTTGTAGCGGGTCTCATTATCATGAGGGTTGTTTCTCAGTGACTCCTTGTAGGCCTCGATACATTCAGGCAGCTTCTTGGAAGACTGAAGTATGACTCCCATGTTGTGATAAATCTGTGCCAACTTCGATTTGTCTTTCTCCAACCGGGAAGCGGCCTGGTATTGCTCCATCGCTTCCTGAGCTTTCTGCTGCATCAACAAGGCATTTCCCAAGTTGTATAGTGCCGCAGAAGATTTCGGATTGACCTCCAATGCTTTCCGATAATCTACTTCCGCTTTTACAAACAGACTGTCTCTATATAACTTATTACCACTGCGCAGATAGTCACGGTCGGTTTTCTGACCGAATGCAACTGCTGAAACAGTCAACAGCATCAGTAAGATGAAATATCCTTTCTGTAACATACTCATTTCTGTTTAAAGAGATTCACATTCTTGAATAACGGATTCTTGCGATTCAGAATCATCAGTTCGGCTGCCAGCAGTAACAATGCCAACCACGCCAGTACCTGGAACTGTTCATCAAACTCGGTATAGACTTGAGTCTCTACATCTGCCTTAGCCAACTTGTTGATTTCAGCGTTCAGCGCCTTTTCTGCATTGTTTGTATTGTCTACACGGACATAAATGCCACCACCAGCCTTGGCTATTTCCTGACACATTTGTTCGTTCAACCGCGTTACGATAACATTTCCATCTTTGTCACGACGGAACTCATTCGATCCCTCTACCGGAATCGGAGAACCGTCCGGTGATCCTACGCCCAATACAAAAACACGAATACCTTTCTTTGCGGCTTCCTGAGCAGCTTCTATCGCCCCACCTTCGTGATTTTCACCATCGGTTATCAATACGATGGCACGACCGACCCCTTCATTCGGAGTAAAGCTTTTCATACCCAAATCAATGGCGCCAGCAATATCTGTACCCTGTGTAGAAATCAGTGAAGGACTGATACTTTCCAGAAACATCTTTGCCGAAATATAATCACTCGTGATAGGCAACTGCGTGAAAGCTTCTCCAGCAAACACAATCATAGCCACCTTATCGTTATTGAACTTCTCTACCAGACGGGAAATCAACTTCTTCGACTTCTCCAAACGGCTGGGAGTAACATCTTCGGCCAGCATGGAGTTTGATATGTCAAGTGCCACAACAGTTTCGATACCCTGACGTTTCACTGTTTCCATCTTTGAACCGAACTGCGGCCGGGCCATCATAAAGATAATCATACCCAATGCAGCAAGCATCAGCCAGAACTTCACATCCGGACGATATTTAGAGACATCCGGCATCAGCTGTTTCAGCAGTTGCGGGTCACCATACAGCCGGAGTTTTTTCCGACGACGATAATTGGAATAAAAATAAAACGCTGCCAATACAGGCAGAACAATCAATAAATATAAATATAGCGGTTCTCCAAATCGAAACATGACTTCTAATTTTAAGGGATTTTCTTCAATACAGTATTCCGCAAAAGGATTTCCAATAACAGACACAAGAAAGCTACCAAAGCAAATGGTGCGAATGCTTCCTCACGCTTGCTGAATTCTTTTACGTTCAACCTTGTTTTCTCCAGTTTATCAATTTCTTTATAGACCTCTTTCAGTTTCGAGTTACTGGTTGCGCGGAAATAATTTCCGTTAGTAGTACCTGCAATCTGAGTCATCGTCTTCTCATCCAGCTCTACCGGTATCTGTACATACTGTACGCCAGCATAAGTAGGCATCGGATAAGGTGCTGTTCCATTGGTTCCTACCCCGATTGTATAGACGCGGATACCGAATTTCTTGGCAATCTCTGCCGCAGTCAGCGGAGAAATATCCCCCATGTTATTGACACCATCGGTCAACAGAATAATGACTTTCGATTTGGCTTTGCTATCCTTCAATCGGCTTACAGCATTAGCCAATCCCATACCTAAAGCTGTTCCGTCATCAATCATTCCCCGCTGGACCATGTCGCAACTCACGTTACGGAACAGATTCAGCAGTACACCATGGTCTACAGTCAACGGACACTGAGTGAATGCTTCACCAGCAAATATACTCAGACCGATATTATCGTTCGGGCGACCATTAATAAACTCAGAAGCTACCTGCTTGGCCGCCTCGATACGGTTCGGTTTCAAGTCTTCGGCTAACATACTGGTAGAAACATCCACTGCCAGCATGATATCAATACCCTCTATCTCTGTATTTTGCCAATTGTCTGTAGTCTGAGGACGAGCCAGCACCAATACAATCATCACGAACGTTACGATGCGCAACAAAAAGGGAACATGGAGAAAATAAATCTTCCAGCTTTTCGGTGCATTCATATACATACGTGTAGTAGAGACCTGCATACTGGGTTCCATACGTTTCTGGCGCATCAAGTACCAGATGATGTATGGTATCAGCAGCAAGAGCAAAAACAGATATTCAATGTTTGCAAAAATCATGATTCCTATTTTTAAGCGTTAAAAGAAGAGGTTGATAAGATGACGAATAACATAATACAACGCCACACATGCACCGACTGCTGTTACTGCAATACTGCAAATCAACATAATACGTCCTTGTTTAGACCGTTTCTCTTCCACCTTGATTTCGGTAGGCTCCTTCTTGACGTTCGGGTCTTCTTCCACCTTGGTCTGATTGATGAACTCTACCGCATTTACCAGATTCATATCATTGATATTCATCAACGGTGCATATTTGGCAAACTTCACCAGATCGGCAGTCTCAAACAGAAGTCTCAAGTCTTTCAGAGAATCCTTATCCTTTTCGCGGAGCAGACATTCAATAATCTCCGAAGAGGTCATCTCCATAGCATTAAATCCGAAACGATCCTTGATATAGGTACGGATAACATCCGTCAATTCAGTATAATAAAGTTTCGGATCAGCCTTCTGCCAAGTCTTGTCGGCCTTAATGGCTTCAATCTTCTGCATGGCTGTCTGATGCGGCGGCAATTTCGGCTGAATCTTGATAATCTTGATGATAGGCTTGTTATTACGATAGCGTATCACAAAGAAAACAGATATGGCACCCAATACCAGCATAGCAAGCAACGCATATACCAAAGGGGCCAGATCTTCCCATGTCAATGATACATTCTCGATATCTTTCGGGCCGAAGAACTGGTCAGGGTGCAACGTATCTACAGGAATTGAATAAACCTTCAGTGCCAATGCTTTCGAGCGGTAGGCCTGGTTGTTTACCAGTACTTCAAACGGAGGCAGATAATACAATGCCGAATCGAATGAAGTAATGGTATATTCCTGAGAAATCAGCCAACGTTTGTTATCATTCAACAATTGTGTATCCGGTTTGGCGATATCAACGACTTCTACACCCGTTACCAATGTATCGCGTACGACAGGCAACCGCAGACGTTGATTGGCATCCATACTTACCTGAAGGCGAACCTTCGTCTGCTCACCGATAAGCAACTGCAACGAATCGATGGTTGCTTCCACCGTAACCTGAGCTTTCACTCCAGCTGCAGCAAACAGGAACAGTAGCAAACATCCTACTGTCCGGTACCACTTCTTGCCATTATAATATAATAAGGTATATTTCATGTCATCATCAGTTTCGTTTAGCAAATAAGTTGAGCAATGCCTTCACATAATCCTGATCGGTACGCACAGATACCGCATCCACATTACTGTGGGTGAACGTTTCATTCAGTTTCTGTTTGCGATTGACCCACCAGGCATGATGAGCATTCCGTAAAGCCTTCGAAGAGGTGTCTATCCATTGTTCATGTCCGGTTTCAGCATCGCGCACACGCATCAGCCCGACATCCGGGAGTTCCTCCAAACGTTTGTCGTATACCTGAATAGCCACAACATCATGTTTCCGATTGGCTATAGTCAGCGCATTCTGATAATCGTTGTCATCGATGAAATCACTCAACATAAATGCCGTACAACGCTTCTTCAAGACATTCGTCAGAAACTCGATAGCACACTGTATATTGGTACGATTACTTTCCGGTTGGAAATCAATCAGTTCACGGATAATATACAGGATATGTTTACGTCCTTTCTTCGGCGGAATGAATTTCTCTATTTTATCAGAAAAGAAAATGACACCGATTTTATCGTTATTCTGAATAGCAGAAAAAGCAATGGTTGCGGCTATTTCCGTCACCATATCCTTCTTCATCTGCTTGATGGTACCAAAGTCCAAGCTGTTGGAAACATCCACCAGCAACATCACCGTCAGTTCACGTTCCTCTTCAAATACTTTGACGAACGGTTTGTCAAAACGGGCTGTCACATTCCAGTCGATATCGCGTACATCATCACCATACTGATACTCGCGCACTTCGGAAAAAGCCATACCTCTACCCTTGAAAGCCGAATGATACTGCCCGGCAAAGATATTGCTTGAAAGTCCACGCGTCTTGATTTCTATCTGGCGGACACGCTTTAAAAGTTCACTAGTTTCCATTCTGTTCTTTCTGAATATATGGTTAAGCGGTTATCCTTTGACGGATATCCCTGCGATTAATGTGTCCGGCAACAGAAAAACATAGGTTTCACTTCCGCCGAACATACGATTCACAATTGTGAAACATACATTCCACAATCGTGGAACATAAAAAACTTACGTAAGTTTAGGGCACTTCAACCTTATTCAGAATCTTGCTGACAATTTCTTCAGAAGTAACATTCGTAGCTTCCGCCTCGTAAGTCAGTCCGATACGATGACGCAATACGTCGTGAGCCACAGCACGTACATCTTCCGGAATCACATAGCCACGGCGTTTGATAAACGCATAGCTACGCGCAGCTAAAGCCAAATTGATAGAAGCACGTGGTGAACCTCCGAAACCAATCAGGCCCTTCAAGTCTTTCAAGTCGTACTGTTCCGGATAACGGGTAGCGAATACAATGTCTGCAATATATTGTTCTATCTTTTCATCCAAATAAACCTGACGTACCACTTTACGGGCTTCCAGAATATCTTCCGACTTCAAAATCGGGCGAATGTCAATCTTTTCTCCGGAAATATTCTGACGGATAATCTTCTTTTCTTCTTCCAGTTTCGGATAATCAATAATTACCTTCAGCATGAAACGGTCTACCTGTGCTTCCGGAAGCGGATAAGTACCTTCCTGCTCAATCGGGTTCTGCGTAGCCAGAACAAGGAAAGGTTCCGGCAGGCGGAATGTTTCCTTACTCAAGGTTACTTGACGTTCCTGCATAGCTTCCAGCAACGCACTCTGTACCTTTGCCGGAGCACGGTTGATTTCATCGGCCAATACGAAGTTTGCAAAGACAGGACCTTTATTAGCGATGAATTTCTCTTCTTTCTGACTGTATATCATGGTACCGATAACATCGGCAGGCAGCAAGTCCGGAGTAAACTGGATACGGCTATATTTTGCATCAATCAAAGAAGCCAGAGTTTTGATGGCCAATGTCTTTGCCAATCCGGGCACACCTTCCAGCAGGATATGTCCGTCAGACAACAGACCGATTAACAATGATTCTACAAGATGTTTCTGACCCACAATCACTTGGTCCATGCCGGTCATCAAGTTAGTAACGAATGCACTCTGACGTTCTATGCGTTCGTTCAATTCACGAATGTCAATAGCTTCAGCCATAATTTCTTTCTATTTAAATTTTCCAATTTGTTTCTTTATTTTGCTTTTTCGGACACTTTATCTTAAAAGCACCCCAAAATTAACGCATTCGATTAACAGGCACAACTAATTTTTATTAAAAAATATATGTGCTATTCTCCTTTTAAATCTAATTGAACTAAAGAAATCTAAATTTACAGATTCTGTACAGATTTCTTTACTGCTGTCAGTTTTTCGGAGATAATTTCGGTATCTGCAGGACTGTACCTACAGGAACATTGTCGGGATTCTTGATAACCTTCCGGTTATAACGGACAATGTAAGGCCACAATTTCTTGTTACCGTAATATTTCAAGGCTACCTTTACCAGGCTTTCACCGTTCTGCAACGTATAGGTATCCATCGTTCCAGTAATGGTATACTCCATGGTATCGGCCAAAGTTTCCCGCTTAACGACCTGTGGCTTTTCATCCTTAACAGGTGCGGGAGCCTTCACGGTCGGGGTCGCAGAAGAGACAGTCGGTAGAGTCACTTTTACCGGTTTCTTCTTTACAACTGAATCCGTTTTGTCTTTGACAATCAAATCTGTTTGAGTAGAATCCATGGCAGCAAGTGTATCTATACCCTTACTTTTCTCAAGATTTTGTGGGGGGAATATTCTATTATTCACCTTCTTTTCTGATATCAATTCCCGTAAAAGTGCTTCAGGAATATATCTTCTTCCTGAGAGCAGTGCCCAAATGATACCTCCCCCTATTAACACGCCAACCAATAAAATGGTTGCATACATACACCAAGGAAGCTTGCTTCTTTCTTCTTTTTGTATTTTTTTATCAGAACTGTCTAACGGGATTTCAGATAGGCTTTGAAAACCATCCTCTGTTGCCGGCACTACTTCCGAGGCGGACTCCTTCTTCTCAACCTCCTGACTGACAAGATCTTCGTGGGTTTCTGATTGGAATGCATTATCTGCTTCGACAGATGCTTCAATTTGCGGAATATCAGTATTCCGAGATTCCTCCTCAACTTTTTCCGGCATCTCTACTGCCTGGGGTTCCGGTTCTGATACAATTTCTTCCTGCCCCACAGACTCTTCATCCACGACAGAAAGTTTTTCTTCCTCAGTTCCCTGCATATCAGACAAATGATTTTCTTCATGAATCTCTTCCGAAACGGATGTTTCAAGCTCAGCGGGCAATGCATCATCCGGATTGTTTTGTCCAATTAATTCATCGGACACATACTCTTCCCCTTTGAGACCAGATTCTTCACCTGGTACATCCTGTCCGATTATGCCGGCAGCCAAAGAATCAGAACAGGCAGACTCATCGGTAGCGATACTTTCATCCACCTGCTTTTCTGTATCAAAGTTACAGTCAGACGCTTCTCCGTTTTTTTCTTCTCCCGGTAGTTGCTCCTCTCCTTCTTCATCCATATCCTCGAAATGAGTATGTTCATTCAGAATGACAGTTTCAAAATGCGAAAAAGGTTTATTGATACTATCCCGCATTGACACATCGGGAGTAAAAGTAATTCTCGAACGCCCCTGTGTTCCGATACGTTCCTCACTTTCTTCCTCATCACTTCCTCGGGAATCTGCCTCAATACGCTTGAAGGTTCCCAACCCTTTCACTTTAATGTATTTATCTCGTTCCAAGGCACGACGAATCAACTCGAAAAAAGCTTTCACGAACGCGTCAGCATCTTTCGGGTCCATCTGATGTCGTTTGGTAAGTGCTTCTATCAGATACTGTAAGGTCAACTCTTCATTCATCAGCAGAAATATTTGTCGGTTAATCTTTTAACAAAGAATCGGGAGAAAAAGTCAGAACCAGTTTAGGAGGAACCAGCAAACGTTGCTTCGTCATCGGATTGACAATAATACGTTCCAACCGTTTCTTCACTTCAAACCGACCGAAACCTTCCACTGAAATCAGCTTACCTTCTTGTAATTCCTGAGACATGATGTCAACAAGAGATGCCACCAATTGGGTGGCATCCTTGTTTGTATATCCTAAACTTCGCGATAATTCGCCTACGAATTCCTTATTGTTCATAAAACGACACTTACTATATCAAATCAAAGAAGCATATAAATCAAAATCATCAGCATCGTATACACGCACCTGATAAAAGTGACCGATTTTCAAAGGCTTTTCTCCTTCCTTTATCAATACTTCCGGATCGACCTCCGGAGAATCGAATTCCGTACGCCCGATATAATACTCTCCTTCTTTCCGATCAATCATGACCTTGAACTCCTGACCGATTTTCGCATGGCTCAACTCGGCAGAAATTTCCTGTTGAATAGTCATCAGTTCATCCAACCGTTGCTGTTTGAGCTCATACGGAATTTCATCCTTATAATGTTCGGCTGCATAGGTTCCTTCCTCTTCTGAATAGGCAAAAGCCCCCATACGGTCAAAACGAACTTTCCGTACAAACTCCTTCAGTTCCTCAAAGTCAGACTCTGTTTCTCCTGGATGTCCTACCATTAAGGTCGTGCGCAAATGAATACCAGGCACCTCCCTACGGAATTCTTCTATCAGCTGATAAGTTTCCTCCTTTGTCACATGGCGACGCATTTTCTGCAGCATATTGTCGCTGATGTGTTGCAACGCAATGTCCATGTACCGGCATACATTCGGATGTTCCCTCATCACACGGAATAGTTCTTTCGGGAAATGAGCTGGATATGCGTAATGCAGCCGAATCCATTCTACACCTGGAATAGCCGCCATCCGTTCAATCAACTCAGGAAGCATCTGTTTCTTATACAGGTCTACACCATAATAGGTCAGTTCCTGTGCAATAACCTGAAATTCCTTGACACCTTCTGATACCAACAGACGGACTTCGTCCAAAATTTCTTCCATTGGACGCGAAATATGCTTACCTGTTATGATAGGAATAGCACAGTAAGAGCACTTCCGGTCGCACCCTTCTGATATTTTCAAATATGCATAATGTTTAGGAGTGGTCAGATGACGTTCAATAGCATGCTCAGCCTGATAAGTCTTACCCAAATCGGCCAACAGTTCATTCCAGTTGAACTTTCCATAAAATTTGTCTACTTGAGGGATTTCTACCTTCAATTCCTGCAGATAGCGTTCCGAGAGACATCCCATGACATACAGTTTCCGGAGTTTGCCTTCCTCCTTAGCCTGACAAAATTCCAGAATCATATTGATAGACTCCTCTTTAGCATCGCCGATAAAACCACATGTATTAATAACAGCTATCTCACCCTGAGGATTTTCACTATCGTGAGTTACCTTGTAACCGTTTGCTTCCAGCTGTTTCATCAGTTTCTCGGAATCAACCAGATTTTTCGAACAGCCCAAGGTTACGATATCAATTGTATTTTTTCTCATTTATTATCTGTTCCGAATAATGAATCGACAAATTCGCGACGACGGAAAATCTGCAAATCTTCCATACCTTCTCCCAGTCCGATGTATTTTACAGGAATCTTGAACTGGTCAGAAATACCAATAACTACCCCACCCTTGGCAGTACCATCCAGTTTGGTGATAGCCATAGCATTCACTTCAGTAGCCAATGTAAACTGTTTGGCCTGTTCGAAAGCGTTCTGCCCTGTAGAACCATCCAATATCAGCAATACTTCATGTGGAGCTTCCGGTACGACTTTTTGCATTACTTTCTTGATTTTTGTCAACTCATTCATCAAACCAATCTTATTATGCAAACGACCGGCAGTATCAATAATAACAACATCTGCGTGGTTGGCTACAGCCGAGCTTAAGGTATCAAAAGCCACAGATGCTGGATCTGAGCCCATCTTCTGTTTGATAACAGGTACACCTACACGCTCTCCCCAAATTACCAGCTGCTCTACAGCTGCAGCACGGAAAGTATCAGCCGCCCCTAAATAGACGGACTTTCCGGCTTTCTTGAACTGATATGCCAACTTACCGATGGTAGTAGTTTTTCCTACACCATTTACCCCGACCACCATGATGACATAAGGAGTTTTATCGGCAGGTACATTAAAGTCATCCGCATCTACAGAGTTGTTTTCGGTCAATAAAGCAGCTATTTCTTCCCGCAGGATATTGTTCAGTTCTTGCGTATTGACATATTTGTCTTTTGCCACGCGTGCTTCAATACGTTTGATGATTTTCAGCGTAGTTTCTACACCGACATCCGACGTAATCAAGACCTCTTCCAGATTATCCAATACTTCATCATCGACTTTCGATTTACCGGCTACAGCTCGTGCGATTTTTCCAAAGACACTTTCTTTCGTCTTGGATAATCCTTTATCTAAGGTCTCTTTCTTTTCCTTCGAGAAAAAACTAAAAAATCCCATACGCTTGTGTTTATTATCTAATTATGACACAAAGATATAACTAATCTTGTATACAGACAAAAAAAAGTTCCCTTCATTCACGCATGAAAGGAACTTTTGTGTAGCATATACTTAATATCTACTAGATTATTTCTTGAAGAATTCCTGTACTTTTTCGTTAGGAACCATCTGTTCATCAAAAACGTAAGCACCTGTTTTCGGAGACTTAACCATCTTGATAACCTTAGTATAAGAACGGCCTTCTTTACCTGTCTGAAGGGTTGCGACTGTTTTCTTTGCCATGGTCTATATTATTTAATTTCTTTATGTACTGTTACTCTTTTCAAAATCGGATTGTACTTCTTCAGTTCCAATCTTTCAGTTGTATTCTTTCTGTTCTTAGTGGTAATATAACGAGATGTTCCCGGCATACCGCTATCCTTCATTTCTGTGCATTCAAGGATTACCTGTACTCTAT
>UMHI01040020.1_pt1 | contig 15719 bp, 16 predicted proteins | sample 1965481 | NCBI WGS metagenome assembly UMHI01 (sample SAMEA4836093, study PRJEB28245) | human gut metagenome | biome: gut microbiome; material: fecal sample | place: Denmark | collected 2008 | reverse complement strand
ATATGCCATTATATATTTTAGGGACATTTACTGAATATCCCTAGTTTATCTGTCCGTACGTTTTTGTTAACTTAAAATTTAACTTCGGAAAGGTTAGTAACATAATGATTATACATTGTCCAGCAACCGTTTCAGAACGGGAATTTTCAGGATTGGAAGCAATATCCATGCCGGAGCAATGGCGCAGACAAACACTGACATTTTTGTGAAAAATCCCGGTATGCAGCGGTAGCGTTTCCGGAACATTGTCTTCAAAGCGGCAGAGACTGTCTGTTGTGGAGTCTGCATCATTCCCAGCTTTCGGAACAGTTCTCGCTTTCTTTCGTCCAATTGATATAAAGGAGTATCTACTGCTCCCGGGAATAAAGTTGTGACTCCTACGTTGTATCGTCTGAATTCGTACCATACTGAACGTGAGAACGACTTCAGAAAGGTTTTCGTTGCAGCATAGTGCGAAATAGTCGGGTAAGGCATCCATGCGGTTGAGGAAGAGGTTATCAGAATGTAGCCTTGTCGCCGTTTTAGCATGTCTTCTCCAAACAGTCGGATTAGTTTTATCGGAGTGGTGCAGTGTAGGGCAACAATCCGGTCCAGCTGTGCTAATGGTGTCTGTGTCAGGGTAGAGAAGAGAAGCATTCCTGCATTGCTTACCAGAATCTCCACTTCCAGGCCCCAGAAAACTATTTGCCGGTAGATTGTTTCTGCCGCCTCCGGCAAGGTAAGGTCTATATCTATTACCCGTATATCTGTCTGATGTGCGGTACGGACTGTTTCTGCTGCTAATCTGTTTTCGTCAGGCCGGTTACTGATAATGACTATTCCGTAACCTCTTTCTGCCAGTTGACGGGCAAATTCCAGTCCCATTCCCGAAGAAGCTCCTGTTATGACTGCGTATTTCATGTTATAGTCTGAATTTCAGATTGTCTTTTTATCAGAAAACATCTGGTATCTCTGCCTCGATGCGGTTTTCTACGCTGTCGGATAATTTTGAGAAGAAATCCAGTTTGGTGACTGCTTCTACTGAGTCTACCGTTACCATGTATTTTTCAAGTGCCTGATGGTGGGCTGCGTTGTCGAACAGAAATCCCATGGCCATTGGATTTTTCCGGTTTTCTATCAGAACGACTTTAAAGAAACGGTCGGGTACTGCTACCTGGTGTTTTCCGATACGTTTCGGATTCTTTTTGTCGTAAATCGGTCCGCACACAATATATACTCTGCCATATTTTTTTGCCCATTCACGGCAGGTCTCTTCCAAGTCGCCCCAGTCGTCACGGTTCAGTTTTTGATTCTGCGGACAGATGTTGCTCATGTAGAAGGATTGTGCCATGGCTTCTTCGCTCCATTTCATGTCGGCAGCAGGAGCCATATGTCCACGGTCGTAGCCAGAACGGGTATAGTCGGCATGTTCTACCCGGGGTTCCGGCAGGTCGGGATCCGGAACGAATTTGTCTTTCCGGTCTTCTTTCCCCTGGGTCTCTTCGCGGGTCAGCTCCCAGGCTACCCAATTGGGTGTTTTATAAGTATTGTTGTAAGATACCGTGTATCCTATACGCTTCAGCACAATTTCATCCCGTTTCTTTAGTGCTACAGGAATTTCCAGACGGGTGGGGTAGGAGGTGTTTCCATTGTTGGATAATGAAGTTTCCTTCTTTTCTTGTTGTATCTCATCGACTTTTTGTTGGATACCCGTTACGGCTTCTTTCACTTTTTCTTTGGTGCTCTCCAGTGAGAGATGATTTCCCTTTTCATTGGTTTGGTGAAAGAAGAGTGCAATTCCTATCAGACAGAGCAGGCCGATGAATCCCTTGAGGGAGCCGGTTCCCTGACTTTTCTTTTTACTCATATGGCTGTTATTATCAGATTAGTTTGAAACGCATGCGGAAGATACCGTCCTTATAATCGGAACTGATAATTTTGAAGGTTCCTATTTCTGAGGTGTTGTTTACGTGTTGTCCGATGCAGAGGCATTCGTCATAGTCGCCCACTTTCACGATGCGTACTGTGTCGGATGCCCCTTCTGGCAGCCGTTTCATGTCGAACCGGTCTACGGCTTCGGCCTGTGTGATGAATTCTGTAGTTACATCAAGATTTCTGTTGATGACTTCATTCACGGCTGTTTCTATGCGGGTGATGTCTTCAGGGGTGGGGGCTGTGGTCAGTGCATAATCGAGTTTGCTTTTCTTGCGCTCGATGTGTGCCGATACTGATCGTCCACATCCGAACAGGCGTATCATTGTCTGATTGATAATGTGTTCGCAGGTATGCATAGGCGGATATTCCTGCTTGTTGTGTGCGTTAAGTTGTACTTCTGTTTCCATGTCCTTATTTTTTAGTGGAGACAAAGATAGAAAAAATTAGCTTCTTCTGTCTAAAAAAGTTCTTTGTATTAAATACCGTTTATTTCATGACTTCTCCGTATATTTGTAGCATTAATGCATTATACGACAATTTAGCAAATGAAGAATATCCGAAATTTTTGTATCATAGCCCATATCGACCATGGAAAATCGACCTTGGCCGACCGTTTGCTGGAATATACGCAGACAATCAAAGTAACTGAAGGACAGATGCTGGATGACATGGATTTGGAACGTGAACGAGGTATCACTATCAAAAGTCATGCTATCCAGATGGAATATACTTATCAGGGTGAGAAATATATTCTAAACCTGATTGATACTCCGGGACATGTGGACTTTTCTTATGAAGTGTCCCGTTCCATTGCTGCCTGTGAAGGTGCTTTGTTGGTAGTGGATGCTTCGCAAGGTGTACAGGCACAGACTATCTCTAACCTTTATATGGCCTTGGAACATGACTTGGAAATCATTCCGGTTATGAACAAGTGTGACATGGCAAGTGCCATGCCCGAAGAAGTAGAGGATGAAATTATCGACCTTTTGGGATGTAAGCGGGAAGATATTATCCGGGCTTCCGGGAAGACCGGTCAGGGTGTAGAGGAAATCCTTCAGGCCGTAGTAGAACGGATTCCTTGTCCGACGGGTGATGAGGAAGCTCCTCTGCAAGCCTTGATTTTTGATTCTGTGTTCAATTCCTTCCGTGGTATCATCGCTTATTTCAAAGTTGAAAACGGGGTTATCCGTACCGGTGACAAGGTGAAGTTTTTCAATACCGGAAAGGAATACGATGCTGATGAGGTCGGGGTACTGAAAATGGATATGGTACCTCGTAAGGAACTCCGTACAGGTGATGTGGGGTACATCATTTCCGGTATCAAGACATCGAAGGAGGTAAAGGTTGGCGATACCATTACACATATAGACCGCCCGTGTGAAAAGGCTATCGAAGGTTTTGAAGAAGTGAAGCCGATGGTGTTTGCCGGGGTTTATCCCATCGAGGCCGAAGATTATGAGAACCTGCGTGCTTCATTGGAAAAATTGCAATTGAATGATGCGTCACTGACTTTTCAGCCGGAATCTTCGTTGGCTTTGGGATTCGGATTCCGCTGCGGTTTCTTGGGACTGTTGCATATGGAAATCGTGCAGGAACGTCTGGACCGTGAGTTTGATATGAATGTCATTACTACTGTGCCGAACGTATCTTATATGGTGTACGACAAGCAGGGTGGTGTACAGGAAGTACATAACCCGGGCGGTATGCCAGACCCGACACTGATAGATCATATCGAGGAACCGTATATCGATGCATCTATTATTACGACTACCGATTACATCGGTCCTATCATGACACTCTGTCTGGGCAAACGTGGAGAATTGGTTCGTCAGGATTATATTTCAGGTAATCGGGTGGAACTGCATTATAAGATGCCGTTGGGTGAAATCGTTATCGATTTTTATGATAAGCTGAAGAGTATTTCAAAAGGGTATGCTTCGTTTGATTACCATCAGTCGGGATTCCGTCCGTCCAAGCTGGTAAAGCTGGATATTCTGCTAAACGGTGAATCGGTGGACGCACTTTCTACGCTGACACATTTCGACAATGCCTATGATTTGGGTCGCCGCATGTGCGAGAAACTGAAAGAACTGATTCCGCGCCAACAGTTCGAAATAGCTATTCAGGCTGCTATCGGGGCGAAAATCATCGCTCGCGAAACCATCAAGGCAGTACGTAAGGATGTGACTGCAAAGTGTTATGGCGGTGACGTGAGCCGTAAACGTAAACTGTTGGAAAAACAGAAACGCGGTAAGAAACGTATGAAGCAGATTGGTACGGTGGAAGTGCCCCAAAAAGCTTTCCTGGCAGTGCTGAAACTGGATTGATATTCTGATAGAAGATTCTTCAGACAGAGGAATCTTCTATCTGAAGTCTTAATTATAACCTTCATTTTGTACTATGACAGAGGAAACCAAGAAACAATTACTTCATTTCCCCTTCATGCACATCCTACGCTTTCATGTGAACGGAGGGATGTTGCTGATGGTAACGGCATTGGCTGCTATTTTTATCGCAAATTCTCCGTGGAGTGAAGCTTATCAGAGCTTGTGGACACATGAAATCCGTCTGCAGATAGGCGATTTCAACCTGTTTAATCACGGTGGACATCCACTGACACTGATGGGATTCATCAATGATGTGCTGATGGCTGTTTTTTTCTTTGCTGTGGGGTTGGAAATTAAACGGGAAATTCTGGTAGGGGAGTTGTCTTCCTTCAAACAGGCCATGTTGCCCATCATCGCTGCCTGTGGCGGGATGATTATGCCTGTGGTTATCTATTACCTGATTACCCGTGATACACCGGCAGTGGATGGATTGGCTATTCCGATGGCTACCGATATTGCTTTTTCACTTGGAGTGTTGAGCCTTTTCGGTAAGCGGGTTCCTTTGAGCCTGAAGATTTTCCTGACTGCCTTTGCTGTAGTGGATGATATTGGCGGTATCTTGGTCATTGCCCTTTTCTACAGTTCTCATTGTGATGTAAACTACTTGATGTATGCTTTGCTGATAGTGGGAATCCTGCTGATAGGAAATCAGTTGCGTGTATGTCATAGTTCTTTTTATCTGGTACTGGGTATCGGTGTGTGGTATTGCTTTATGCAGAGTGGGGTACATGCTACTATTGCCGGAGTGATTGTTGCTTTTACAGTGCCTGCCAAACCGAAATTGCGTATTGGAAAATATATCAATCGCATGCATGATCTGATAGTGGATTTTCCTCCTGAGCCGGAAAAAATTATTTTGGGGAAGGAACAGATTTGTGCTTTGAAGACCATTGAAATGGATACCAGACAGGTAGTTTCTCCGCTTCAGTTCATGGAAGATGCTTTGCATTGGATGGTGAACTACTTGATAATGCCGTTGTTCGCCTTTGCCAATGCAGGGGTGGTGTTGACAGCCTCGCACGGTGGATTGGAACTGGGATTGCCTACATTGGCCATTATTTTGGGACTGTTGGTCGGTAAATTTGTGGGCATCTATCTGTTCTCATGGGGAACCCTGAAGCTGAAAATGGCTGATATGCCAAACGGGATGACATGGAAGAACCTGTCGGGCATCTGTCTGTTGGGTGGTATCGGTTTTACGGTGTCGCTGTTTATTGCTAACCTTTCTTTCGGCGAGGAACCACATTTGTTGAATCAGGCCAAGATGGGGGTAGTGGCAGGTACAGTTCTGGCCGGTATTCTGGGGTATATCGTACTGCATTTCACCTTACCGAAGAAGGCTGTAGAGGAGTGATTCTTATTTCTAACAGAAAATAAAGATTATTTCAGACAGAAGAACATAAGAGTTCCTTTTATATGGAAAGGAGCGTTTCCTGGTTTTTCTGTCGGATAAAGTGAAGACAATATGCTTACATTGGATTGTATTTATCGGGCTTCTTTTGCCTTGAAGGACGTTATACGGCGTACAGACTTGATTTATGCGCCTCAGATTAATCCGGAGAGTCAGGTATATCTCAAACCGGAGAATCTGCAGTATACCGGTTCGTTCAAGTTGAGAGGTGCCTGTTACAAGATTTCCCGTCTGACCGATGAGGAGAAGAAGCGGGGAGTTATTGCCTGTTCGGCCGGTAACCATGCACAGGGAGTCGCTTTGGGAGCGACCAAACATGGTATCAAGTCGTTGATTTGTTTGCCTGCCGGGGCACCTATATCAAAAGTAGAAGCTACCAAGCGTTATGGCGCGGAGGTCTGTCTGGTTCCGGGTGTTTACGATGATGCCTATCAGCGGGCTCTGGAACTAAAGGAAGAAAAAGGATATACATTTATCCATCCTTTCGACGATGAGCTTGTAATAGCCGGTCAGGGAACCATCGGACTGGAACTGCTTGACCAGTTGCCTGATATTGAGGCGGTCATTGTACCGATTGGTGGCGGAGGTCTGATTTCAGGTATTGCCTATGCATTGAAATCATTGGAACCTTCGGTTAAGGTATATGGCGTTCAGGCCGAAGGAGCTGCCAGTATGCAGAAATCAGTGTCACGTGGGTATCGGGAATGTTTGAATTCAGTTTCGACTGTAGCTGATGGCATTGCAGTAAAAGAACCGGGTGAACATACTTTTGACCTGTGTTCCAAGTATGTGGATGACATTGTAACGGTGAGTGAGGATGAAATTTGTGCTGCTATTCTGGCATTGATGGAACAGCAGAAACTGATTGCTGAAGGGGCAGGGGCTGTAGCGGTTGCTGCTGCCATGTTCAACAAGGTACCTGTCGCAGGGAAAAAGGTAGTCTGTATCGTTTCAGGTGGAAACATCGACGTGACCATACTGAATCGGGTTATCAGCCGGGGATTAGCTATGTCGGGCCGTTCGTATACAGTGACTCTCGACTTACAGGATAAACCGGGGGAACTGATGGGCGTTTCAGCTATTATTGCCCGTTTAGGAGGAAACATCATATCAGTACTACATGAGCGGAATACCACAAACAGTAACATCAATGCTTGTTTTTTACGTCTGGTGATGGAGACCCGGAATGCAGAACATGTAGCAATGATACGAAATGCGTTGTTGGAAGCCGGTTATATCCTTGTAGAATGATAATTTGTTAAGAATGAACCAGAAAATGACCGTCATGAGCTTCGGCTGTTGGCGGTCATCAGCTTTCAAGTGGTGATGTACGGAAGCGTAATGTCAGTATGGTATACTTTTTTTAACTTTTTTAAGGAGAAAAACGGTAGTCTAACTATAAACTAACTGAATTTTATCGTACATTTGCCACATATTTGTAAAGTATAGTTTGCAAAAATGAGCGATACTATCAAACATCTCGGTATTGTGGAAAACATCAATGGTCCGTATGTGCAGGTACGGATTCTTCAAACTTCAGCTTGCGCTTCATGCAGTGTAAAAGGGCATTGTAACGCCTCTGAAACCAAAGAGAAATTGATTGATGTTTATAATGGTAAGGATATTCATTGCCAGGTAGGACAGCGTGTCTTGATTTGTGGTGCGACTTCAATGGGAATGAAAGCTGTATGGTTGGCTTTCTGTATCCCTTTCCTGCTGTTGATGGGTGCATTGTTTCTTTTCATGGCCCTGACGGATGGAGATGAAGTGAAGGCTGCCTTGTTTTCATTGGCAATGTTGATACCCTATTACCTTATATTATATATGTGTCGTCAACGCTTGAAACGCACATTTACATTTACCTTAGAATCTATTAATTAACTAACTAACTTAAATTTTATGAGCTTAATTTTAGTGGCAGTAATTTCGTTGGGAGCCATCGGGTTGGTCGCTGCAATCATCTTGTATGTGGCGTCCAAGAAATTTGCTGTGTATGAAGATCCTCGGATTGGTCAGGTGGCCGAAGTGCTTCCTCAGGCCAATTGTGGTGGATGCGGCTACCCCGGATGTGGGGGATTTGCTGCGGCATGTGTAAAAGCCGGCTCGCTGGATGGCAAATTCTGTCCGGTAGGTGGTCAGCCTGTAATGGACAAAGTGGCCGGAATTCTGGGGTTGGAAGCTGCTGCTGCCGAACCTAAGGTAGCTGTGGTACGCTGTAACGGAACCTGTGAGAACCGTCCGCGTACGACTCAGTATGACGGTGTACGTTCCTGTGCTATTGCTCATGCAACGTATGGCGGTGAGACCGGCTGTACCTTCGGCTGTTTGGGATGTGGCGATTGTGTATCTGTCTGTAAGTTCGGTGCCCTGCACATGAACCCGGAAACAGGGCTTCCTGAAGTGGATGAAGAAAAATGTACCGCTTGTGGTGCTTGCGTAAAGGCTTGTCCGCGGAACATTATCGAGCTGCGTCCGAAGGGTAAGAACAACCGCCGTGTGTATGTGCAGTGTGTCAATAAAGACAAGGGTGCCGTTGCCCGCAAGGCTTGTACGGCTGCTTGTATCGGTTGTGGAAAATGTGTGAAGGTATGTCCGTTCGAGGCGATTACACTTGAAAACAACTTGGCTTATATTGACCCGGCTAAATGTAAGTCTTGCCGTAAATGTGAGATGGAATGTCCGCAGGGAGCCATTATTGCCAAGAACTTCCCTCCGCGGAAAGCCAAACCAACTGAGGCTCCTGCTGCCAAACCGGCTGAAGCTAAACCTGCCGCTGTGCAACCGGCCCCGGCTGCTCCAAAGACTGAAGTACCGGCTGCTGATGCTCCGAAAGCAGAAGCTTGATAATAATCTCTTATTCAGTAAATCTAAAAAACGAAATAACAGTGAAGACATTTAGAATTGGTGGAGTTCATCCAGCAGAAAATAAATTGTCGGCCGGCAAAGCCATCGAGACACTTGCACTTCCTAAACAAGCGGTCTTTCCTTTGTCACAGCATATCGGGGCCCCTGCCACTGCCATTGTAAAGAAAGGTGACGTGGTGAAAGTAGGTACCAAAATTGCTGAAGCAGGTGGTTTTGTATCGGCAGCTATCTTCTCTTCTGTTTCCGGTAAGGTGAACAAGGTAGATAGTATCATAGATGCCAGCGGCTATCGTAAGCCGGCTATTTTTATCGATGTAGAAGGTGATGAATGGGAAGAGTCCATCGACCGTAGTGAAACTCTGGTAAGAGCCTGTGAACTGACTCCGGAGGAAATTGTAGCAAAAATAAAGAATGCCGGTGTAGTAGGTATGGGTGGAGCTTGTTTCCCGACTCATGTAAAGTTGACTCCTCCACCGGGATGTAAAGCCGAATGTGTGATTATCAATGCCGTAGAATGTGAACCGTATCTGACAGCAGACCATCGGCTGATGCTGGAAAAAGCAGATGAAATTCTGGTAGGTGTACAGATTCTGATGAAGGCAGCCAAGGTTACCAAGGGATATATCGGTATAGAGAATAACAAGCCGGATGCCATTAAACTAATGACAGAAAAGGCTGCCAATTATGCCGGTATCGAAATCGTACCATTGAAAGTGAAATATCCGCAGGGCGGTGAAAAACAGTTGATTGATGCCGTTATTGGCCGTCAGGTTCCGGCTCCTCCCGCTATCCCCATTAACGTGGGTGCAGTAGTGCAGAATGTAGGTACTGCTTATGCTGTATACGAAGCAGTGCAGAAGAACAAGCCTTTGTTTGAACGTATTGTGACTGTAACCGGTAAATCGGTAAAAAATCCTTCGAATTTCCTGACCCGTATGGGTACACCGATGAGTCAGCTGATTGAAGCTGCAGGTGGTCTGCCGGAAGATACCGGTAAGGTTATCGGTGGTGGTCCGATGATGGGTAAGGCTTTGGCCAATACAGAGGTTCCTATCTGTAAGGGTAGTTCCGGTGTCCTGATTATGAATGAAAAGGAAGCACGACGTGCTGAGCCGCAGCCTTGTATTCGCTGTGCGAAGTGTGTGAGTGCCTGTCCGATGGGACTGGAACCCTTCCTGTTGGCTACCTGCTCGGCTCATGGCGATTGGGAACGGGTAGAGCATGAGATGATTATGTCCTGTATCGAGTGCGGTTCGTGTCAGTTTACCTGTCCGTCACACCGTCCGATGTTGGATTACATTCGTTTAGGTAAAGGTAAGGTGGGCGGTATCATCCGTGCACGTAACGCTAAAAAATAATTCATAAGATTATGGCAAACAAATTCATTGTATCTTTATCCCCTCACGTGCATAGCGGCGATAGCGTACAGAAGAACATGTACGGTGTAATCATCGCCTTGGTACCTGCCTTGCTTGTATCTTTCTACATGTTCGGTCTGGGGGCCGTTATCGTGACACTGACTTCGGTCATTGCATGTCTTTTCTTTGAATGGGCTATTACAAAGTTCATTCTGAAACGTGAACATTCTACTATCATGGACGGTTCGGCTGCGCTGACCGGTCTTTTGCTGGCTTTTAATCTTCCGTCTAACCTGCCGTTGTGGATTATCATTATCGGTGCGCTGGTAGCGATCGGTATTGGTAAGATGACTTTCGGTGGACTGGGCTGTAACCCGTTCAATCCGGCACTGGTAGGACGTATTTTTCTGTTGATTTCTTTCCCTGTACAGATGACTTCCTGGCCGGTTGTCGGACAGCTGTCCAGCTATACCGATGCTGAGACTGCAGCCACTCCATTGGCACTGATGAAGATGGCTGTACACGGCGATGCTTCTGCTTTAAGTAAACTGCCTGATACGATGACGTTGTTCCTGGGTAACAATCCGGGATGTATCGGTGAAGTCAGTGCGCTGGCTTTGCTTATCGGTCTGATATATATGTTGTGGAAGAAAATCATCAGTTGGCATATTCCGGTATCTATTCTGGTTACCGTATTTGTATTCTCTGGCCTGATGCATCTGGCTAATCCGGAAACTTATGCTTCTCCGTTTGTTCACCTGTTCACCGGTGGTCTGATGTTGGGAGCTATCTTTATGGCTACCGATTACGTGACATCACCGATGACCCACAAGGGAATGGTTATCTATGGTATCGCTATCGGTTTTCTGACCGTTGTTATCCGTCAGTTCGGTGCTTATCCGGAAGGTATGTCGTTTGCGATCTTCATCATGAACGCATTCACTCCGCTCATCAACACTTATTGTAAACCTAAACGTTTTGGGGAGGTAGTGAAGAAATGAAAAAGTTGGAATCATCTTTGAAGAATATGGCTTTGGCACTGACTGGTTTCTCGGTGGTGGCCGGAGCGTTGCTGGGTTGGGTGAACGACGTGACTGCTGAACCTATTGCCCAGGCAAATGCGAAAACCTTGAGCGATGCCATTGCGGTGGTCGTTCCAGGATTTGACAATAACCCGGCAGAAGCCCCTGAAGTGATAGAGGTGAATGGAGCTTCGTATAAAATCTATAAGGCTACGAAAGGCGGCGAGTTTGTTGGTGCTGCGGTAGAATCGTCTTCCAACGGATTCGGTGGCGCACTGACTGTATTGGTAGGTTTCGATCCGGAAGGAAATATCATAGACTATTCTCTGCTGAGTCATGCAGAGACCCCGGGACTGGGGTCTAAGGCAGCCGACTGGTTCAAGAAAGGTGCCAAGGGAGATATTACCGGTAAGAATCCGGGTGAACAGCCGCTTGTAGTCAGTAAAGACGGTGGACAAATTGATGCCATTACTGCCTCTACCATCACTACACGCGCATTTCTGCTGGCTGTCAACAATGCTTATGCAGCGTATAAGAATCAGAATGTAGATTCTACAACTGGAGCTACTCAGCAGGCTGCTCCGGCAGATTCTACCCAAATTGAAACAAATAATTAAGGAGGAGCAGACTATGAATAATTTTAAAGTATTGATGAACGGGATTGTAAAGGAAAATCCTACGTTCGTACTCCTTTTAGGTATGTGTCCTACATTGGGTACTACTTCTTCGGCCATCAACGGTATGGGTATGGGACTGGCTACTATGTTCGTGCTTATCTGTTCGAATGTAGTGATTTCACTCATCAAGAATTTGGTGCCTGATATGGTGCGTATTCCTATCTTCGTAGTTGTCATCGCTTCATTTGTAACTTTATTGCAAATGTTGATGCAGGCATATGTCCCGGCTCTGTATGCTACATTGGGACTTTTCATCCCGTTGATTGTGGTGAACTGTATCCTGCTGGGTCGTGCGGAAGCTTTTGCCGCTAAAAACAATCCGTTGTCGTCTTTCTTTGATGGCTTGGGTATGGGACTTGGCTTTACCATTGCTCTGACGCTGCTTGGTGGTGTCCGTGAATTCTTGGGAACCGGTAAAATCTTCAACTTGGCTGTAATGCCTGAAGAATATGGAATGCTGATTTTCGTGCTGGCTCCGGGAGCATTCATCGTATTGGGGTATCTGATTGCTATCGTGAATCGCTTGAAGAAGGCATAACCTCTAAAAAGAAAAGATATGGAATATATACTGATATTTATCACCGCTATCTTTGTGAACAACATCGTGTTGTCACAGTTCCTTGGTATTTGTCCTTTCCTGGGTGTATCTAAAAAGGTGGATACAGCTATGGGTATGGGGGCTGCTGTCGCTTTCGTGCTGGTGTTGGCTACTATTGTAACCTACCTTATCCAGAAATTTGTATTGGATGCTTTCGGATTGGCTTACCTGCAGACTATCGCATTTATTCTGGTAATTGCCGCATTGGTTCAGATGGTAGAAATTATCTTGAAGAAAGTTTCTCCTTCATTGTATCAGGCACTGGGTGTATTCCTGCCGCTGATTACAACCAACTGCTGTATTCTGGGTGTGACTATCCTGGTTATCCAGAAGGATTATGATTTGTTGACCGGTGTGGTTTATGCTTTTTCTACTGCATTGGGTTTTGCTTTGGCACTGATAGTTTTTGCCGGTATCCGCGAGCAGTTGAGTCTGGTCAATATTCCGAAAGGAATGCGGGGCATGTCTATCGCACTGGTGACAGCTGGTTTGCTGGCCATGGCTTTCATGGGATTCTCAGGAGTTGATAAAGGATTGGCAACTTTATTCGGACTGAACTGATTGTTGGAAACTTTCTGATTTTCTTAGGATGGAAGCACATGACCATTCTTTGGAAAGGTAAGTTTTTCAAAGATAACTGTAAGATTACTTGCTGTAAAGTATGGGCGTATGTAAATATGACCCTTACTTTACAGCTTTTTTTTGTTTTTTTTCTTTGAACGATTCCCTATTTCAATAATTATGCATATATTTGTATGTATAATTAACCTAGCTCGTTTGAGATATTAAAATACCTTATTATTATGAAACAAAGAATTCTTGTTACTGGTGGTACAGGATATATCGGTTCTCATACCGTAGTTGAATTGCAGAATAGTGGCTATGAAGTCGTTATCGTTGATAATCTGTCTAATTCACGTGCAGATGTAGTAGATCATATCGAACAGATTTCAGGCATCCGTCCGGCATTCGAAAAAGTGGATTGTTTGGATTTTGAAGGAATGGACGCTGTATTCGCCAAATATCCAGGTATCAAAGGTATTATCCATTTTGCAGCCAGCAAAGCTGTAGGTGAGTCAGTACAGAAACCGTTGATGTACTACCGTAACAATTTGGTTTCATTGATTAATCTTTTGGAATTGATGCCGAAGCATGGTGTAGAAGGTATCATTTTCTCTTCATCATGTACAGTATATGGCCAGCCGGATCATTTGCCTGTAACCGAAGCTGCTCCTATCAAGAAAGCAGAATCTCCTTACGGAAATACGAAGCAGATTAACGAAGAAATTATCCGTGATACCGTAGCTTCTGGTTCACCGATTCATGCGATTCTGTTACGTTATTTCAACCCGATTGGTGCACATCCTACCGCTTTAATCGGTGAATTGCCGAACGGTGTTCCGCAGAACTTAATTCCGTATTTGACTCAGACAGCGATGGGAATCCGTGAAAAATTGAGCGTATTCGGGGACGACTATAATACTCCTGACGGTTCTTGTATCCGTGACTATATTTATGTTGTAGATTTGGCAAAAGCTCATGTGATAGCTATGGATCGTATCTTGAATGGTAAACAGAAAGATAAAGTGGAAGTTTTCAATATCGGTACGGGACGTGGTTTGTCAGTATTGGAACTAATCAATGCGTTCGAGGCCGCTACCGGTGTGAAACTGAATTATCAGATTGTAGGTCGTCGTGCCGGTGATATTGAACAGGTATGGGCGGATCCGAGTTATGCTAACAACGAATTAGGTTGGAAGGCAGATACTTCTATCGAGGAAACATTACGTTCTGCTTGGAAATGGCAGTTGCATCTTCGTGAAGAAGGTATTATGTAATCAGTATTGATTGAAAAAAGATATTAAAATATTGAACAAATAACATCTATGGAGTGTTATTACAATGCAAGTACTTTAACACTGACGCTGTATGTGAATATAGGTCCGTGTTTCCATTCCATAGGGAATGGAAGGGTGCTAATTGCATAGTAGTTTTGTCGTGTTTTATTTTGTGTTTGTGTTGTGGCTGTTCTCCGACGAGAGTCGGGGAACAGTTTTTTATGTAGGTGTTTGTTGGGAAACATGTCATGATTAAGGCTTTTTCATTACCTTTGCAGACGCAAAATAAGAAGTGTATGAGTCAGTCGAAAGATATGACGGTAGGTGCTATTCTGCCGTTGTTGTTCAATTTCACGATGCCGCTCTTGCTCGGGAATCTGCTTCAACAGACTTATTCGTTAGTGGATGCGGCTATTGTAGGAAAATTTTTAGGAATCAATGCTTTGGCTTCAGTGGGAGCCAGTACGTCGGTTGTTTTCCTGATCTTAGGTTTCTGTAACGGATGTTGTGGAGGATTCGGGATTCCGGTAGCACAGAAATTTGGCGCTCATGATTATCGGACAATGCGACGACTGGTAGCTGTCAGTCTGAAACTGGCTGGTATTATGTCGGTAGCTATTACATTGGCGACTTGTCTGCTTTGTTCGTTTATTCTGAAATGGATGCAGACACCGGCAAATATCTTCGAGGATGCCTATTACTATTTGCTGATAACTTTTATCGGTATTCCTTGTACTTTTTATTACAATCTATTATCCAGTATTCTCCGGGCTTTGGGCGATAGCAAAACTCCTTTTTGGTTTCTGCTGTTCTCTACGGTGCTGAATATTTTGTTGGACCTGTTGTGTATCGTTGTTCTGAAATGGGGAGTGGCAGGAGCAGCCATTGCTACCGTTTTTTCGCAAGGGGTATCGGCTGTATTATGCTATTTTTACATGTATCGGAAATTTGAGATTTTGCGGACGACACCTGCTGATCGTCGTTTCCGTCCGGAATTGGCTCGACAACTGATTTACATCGGTGCACCGATGGGGCTCCAGTTTTCAATTACGGCTATCGGTAGCATTATGCTTCAAAGTTCCAACAACGCATTGGGTACGGCGTGTGTGGCAGCCTTTACGGCAGCAATGCGTATCAAGATGTTCTTCCTTTGTATGTTGGAAAGTCTGGGTATTGCCATGGCTACCTACTGTGGTCAGAATTATGGAGCCGGGAAACCGCTCCGAATCTGGCAAGGAGTGAAGGTGGCTTCAGGAATGATGGTTGTGTATGTATTGTTTGTAAACTTGATTTTGTGGACCTCCTCAGAGAAATTCGCTTTACTCTTTGTTGACCCTGCTGAAACCGAAATTATTGCCGATACAGCACTGTTCTTGCATGTGTCTGCTTCCTTCTTTCCAGTATTGGGCTTGCTGTGTATCTTGAGGTATTCTATTCAAGGAGCCGGGTATACACGGTTGGCCATGTTTTCTGGAGTATCGGAAATGATTGCTCGTATTTTAGTCAGTCTGGTAGCCGTTCCTATGTGGGGATTTTGGGCTGTATGTTTTGGTGACCCCACAGCCTGGGTTTTTGCTGATCTTTTCCTGATACCGGCTTTCATTTATGTAGGGATATTCAGTAAATGTCCCTAAAATATATAATGGCAT
>UMHI01081590.1_pt1 | contig 15791 bp, 18 predicted proteins | sample 1965481 | NCBI WGS metagenome assembly UMHI01 (sample SAMEA4836093, study PRJEB28245) | human gut metagenome | biome: gut microbiome; material: fecal sample | place: Denmark | collected 2008 | reverse complement strand
TTTAGAGGATTTGGATTCTAAAGCAAAATGAAAGTTAACAGCAAAAATGATGATATTCAAAACAATAAATATTATATCAAAATAGATTCTCATATTACTTTATTTACTGGTTACTATTATTTTTCCTCATAATCACAAATGCTAATAGGGATTCTTGTTAAATGTTAACGAAAGCCCATTTGTAGCGGCTGTTATTTCTATCTCTGGATATAATCTTTCTATTCCATGGATAAACTCCGTAGCATTGCTGTTATTGTCGGACAGATGCAGGAGTAGAATGTTGCATACTTGAGACAGGTCATTGGCTTGCAATGTGAGGAGACAGTTATCATAGGACATGTGCGACTTAATGGTGCGTTCGTAGCGTTTCTTGTCAATGCGCCCGGCAGTGAAATTTGCATCAAGAATTTCCTTGCTATAATTGCACTCCAACATTACATTGTTAAGACCGGGAAATTTGTATTTTAGGAAATAGGTGTCTGTGGCAAACAGCACTGTTCCGCACTCTTCATGACGGATGAGGTATCCGTAAGGTTCCGCAGCATCATGTTGTACAGGGAACGGTATCACTCTAAATCCATTTATCACAACTTGTTCGAATGGCAACAGCCCTTTTGCCCAATAGCTGGAAGAGAAACCAAGCGCATGTTTTGTGCCTTGACTCATATAGCAAGGTATGCAGGCGTTTATAAAATCGCCCACACATTTGGCATGGTCGCCATGCTCATGGCTGACGATACAACCAACAATGCTGTTTAGATTGAAGTCAAGAACCTTTTTTACTTTGTTGAACTTAACTCCGGCTTCCACTGCAAGTACCTCACCAGTCTTTTCAGACTGGAAGAGGTAACAGTTGCCTGATGATGAAGAACCTAACACATGAAGTTTCATTTCAAATAGGATTAATAGCCCGGTCCATCATCCTCGGTTGAGGCTTGGTTTTCGGTACTTGTTTCACCTTGGGTCTCTTTAATTTCTCCTGTTTCAGGGTCAACACCTGCCGGAACTTCATTGGAAACCGGAGCTACTGCATCATCAAAACTGATAGTGCCTTTGTTGGCTTGCGTGGAAATTTCTTTCGCAACCTGTTCTGTAACATCGACATAATCGGCGTCCTCTACATTTTCTTCAACGGTACGCATACCCATTGACAGTTCCGGTGAGTATGTAGAGCACCAGAACGAGGCGGCACGGTAACGTAACATCTGTTCGGGCATAGTACGCCACTTGCTGCCGTTTTTGCTATACCAACCCTCATCAATCGCCATTTGTATGGTAACGGCTGTACCACGTAAGGCAAGTGGTGATTTTGATGTAACCGGTTTTCCGTTCTCATCATGCGTAACACCTTTAGGAGTAGTCCATGCCACACACTTGACATTTGCCACACCGTTATTGCAAACTCCATTTGATGTCAATTCAAACTTCAGTGGTTCAAAGCGTCCACAAGTATTGATAGTGGCAATTAGGAACTTGGACGACCAAGATGGGCGACCATATACAATGTACAAGTTCTGCATTACCATAAGAGGGGATGCTCCAATGCGTGTGGCCACATCGAATGCGATTACGCAGTTGGCTACTGCTTCGGCTTCAGAGACCGTTTTTTTAGGTCCTTCTCCGGTCTTACCGCCAACAACACCGCCAATGCGGTAACTTTCGGGTACAAGACTGGAATTGGCAAACATGGTGGAGAAACGGTTGAGCGTTTCAATGGTTGTCGGGTCAAAGAAGTTGATGCCAGCAGGAACGTTACTTTGATGTGTAACCGGTGTGATTTGTCTTTCGTTCATAATTCTAATAATTAAAGATTTAACTATTTATTTTACTGTTAGTTGACTGTCTGTTGTAACCTGCAAGAATATCATTTGTGCGTTGGAAGCAATGAATGTATTCACGCTTTCGGCACGGTCAATGAACATTGGAGCATAGACTTCGTAATGCCTTGCCAATGTGTTGGTGATGTCAATACCTGCGTTCACTTGCTTTGCTGTATTGCACGTACCATAGGACACACCATCAATTATAGGAATACATACTTCGTATTCGTTTCCGTCAAGAGTGGTATCGAAAAGTTTCCAGTGTACCATGCCAAACAGCGAGTTCAAACGGCTCTCACAATCATCAATGCGAGCTTTGGCAAACTTAGCAGCTATATATTCACGTTTCTCTATGTCGGCTATCTTCTGTGCGAGTTCACGACCTTCCTTTTCAAGACGCTCTATTTCTTTATCATAGTTGGCGATAATGGTACGGTTGTTTAGTTGGATTTCCAAGTTCTTGATAGCAGATTTCACCAACTCGGCACGTTCGGACAGTTCGGTATCTGTCTGAGTATATGTGATATTTGCTATTTCTTTTTCTATTTCATCCAAACGTTTCAGGTTTGCTGCATACGCAGGCAGCTCGTTTTCGTTGATGGCGGACGGTGCTGCTTTCGGGGTGGATTTCAGACGATCATACAGCCCTGCAATACATTCGTCAATGGCAGTAATCTTTTTGGAATGCTCTACAAGTTCTTCATTACGCCTGTTTAATTCCTCTCGGTATGATTCGACTTGTGTCGACAGGGATTTTCCACGTGATTGATTCTCTTTGAGCCTGTTTTGTTTATATTCTTCAAACTTTTGGAGAGCGTCTTGTATCATATTGTCGGGTAAAGGCTGACCGCAATGAGGACAGATATTATCACCGGTGTACTGTGTGGCACGAATGGATGCCCATTCGGAACGTAATTCTTCAAGTCTGCTTGTTGTTCCAGTTATTTCTTCGTTCAAATACTTGATGCGTTCTTTTGCACGGGTAATGTCTATATTGCAATCCGATCGTTCGGAATGAATATTCTTCAACTCTTTCTCGATTTCATTACGTGTTTCGTTCTGCTTATCGGCTTCCTCCTGACGACTTCTCCTTTCTGCGGCAAGAATATCCTTCTGTTGCTGTTCGATTTGCCGTTTTTCACGGTTCAGCGCAGCTTTTTTATCGATGGCAGATTGCTTGCGAGCATCTTCAGAATGCAGAAGTTCGTTTATTTCTTCCAGCTCTTTCTTTTTGTCGGTGAGCATTTCTTCCAATGAGTTCCAATCCTCGGCTTCTGGTTTCATCTTGTCCGTTTGGTCGATACGTGGCTTGATTTCATCCGCTTGCATTTTTAGACGTTTTTTCTCTGCGGCAATCTGCCGACGATAATCCGCCAATGATTTGCCACTCAACATGTCTACGAGAGCGGTAAATTCTGCATTTCCCTGCGCCAATTCGTTGTCTGTTTTGGCTCCGGCAATGGACATTAACACTTCACGTTGAACATCTTGTTTTAACGATAGGAAATACTCGGTATTGGTTAGCATCTTGAAAAGGTTCTCATCAATGATTTCGGCATTTATCCGTTCCTTATACTCATTGACACGAACAGGTACGCCGTCCCATGTGCATTCGGTGACATTCCCCTTGAACACTTCCTCTACTTGTCCACGAGGTTTGACCCATTGCTCCTTATACTCTCGTTTGATGGTAATTTCCGTTCCATCAACGACTAATGTTCCCTCTACGGAGCATTCACAATGCTGTAGGGGATTGCCCTTTTCGTCTGTGGTGCGCAAGTTGAAGTCTTTACGGTCTTTGCTGTCCTTGCCGAAAAGCAGCCAACAGAACGCATCCATGTGCCTGGACTTGCCGAGACCGTTACGACCACAGATACGTGTAACAGTGCCATCTGTATGGAACTGTGTTGTCCTTTCTTTTTCTCCACGCCAGTTGCGAAGCGTGATTGATTTTAGCTGAATTGCTTTCATCTACTTTGATTTTTAATAGTGAAAAAATAGTGGGAGGAACAGGATTTGAACCTGTGTCCTGCTGCATCTTGGCCATTTGGGTACGTACCGCCGCTCTATCCGCTGAGCTATCCTCCCTTATCATTTGAAATAGTCTTGTTGTAACCTTTGTAGTGTACGCAGTTCGATTGTGCGGTATTCAACTTTGCCCGGACGCTTGCAGGGGGTTATTTTACCCTGCTTGCGCCATCTATCCACATTGCCACGCCCAAACATAGCGTATGCTTTTCGCTGGCTGACCATTTCGGGGTCATTGTGTGTATCGGCAAGCATACGGACTACAGAGGACGCTACATCGCGGACGAAAGTGTCATAAGTAACGGATTTATCGGGAAAATCAATAGTGAGCATAGGATTACGGATTAAAGTGAATACTCTGCACGATAATTTTCATCGGTTTTAATGAAATATGTAAGCACTTTTATTAGGGAACGTTTAGAACCGGGCTTGGCAATAGAGTCAACCAGACTTTCTCTCTTTTGCTTGTCTGTAGCAATAAAGATGTAGCCCACGTGTCTTGCTTCCGGTTTAAGAGGCTTGATTTGAGAATTTAATTTTTTGAAATTGATAGACATGATATTGTAAGTTAAGAGGTTATTTGTTTTCATTTTGAAACTCCATCCATGATATACGTACCAGTTTCCATGTGAGAAAGATGAATACAGCTGATACAAGATAGCCAATGAACGATGCGATGTTTCCAAGTATGATATGTGCCACAATGCTGACAACCACCGCAAAAAGCATGATGCAGGATAGTATCAGTTGTGAAATATTTACAAATTTGTTCATGATGATTACAAATTACGATATTCTGATTACTGTTATGATACGCTTTTCTCGGTCCGTTTCTGTCTGGTACTTACGATTCAGGATAAGTCCGAGGTCGGAAGCCTGAGCACGGACGCTCTTAGTCTTTTCAATGGGGAAAGTAACCGCTTTACCTACTTCCAAATCCGTTAAAGTTGGACGTACTTTTACTTGATTTTCTGCCATTTTATTTGTTTTTTATGGGTTATTGTTTAACTTTATAGTGCAAAGCTAACATATTTATTCGTGGCGAACAAATATTTTCGTCATAAAATTTAGTGTATGCGAAATTAAATATTAGTCGACTAATTCAAGTTCCTGTAAATCATGAATTTAGAAATTGTTAGAAAATTGAGCGAAAACAGAGGTGGTGGATTAAAGAAACTTGCTGCTGATGTTGGAATGAGCGAACAAAATCTACATAGATGCATTAGAAACAATAAGATTCAAGCGGCAGACTTAGAGAAGATTGCTTTTCTATTAAAAGCTGACATACGAATTTTTTTTGATGATGAAGTATCAAGACTATCAAATAATACAGTTGAAACAAACGGCGATTTTAGTCCTGCTTCGATGATGGGTAACGTGTCTGTAGGCACAGATGCTATTCTTGTAGAACGAGTGAAGCATTTGGAAGAATTGTTGGCTGAAAAGGAGAGGTTGATTAAGGTTTATGAAAAGTTAGTAGAGGGAAAAAAATGAGATATATAGTTGGAATAATATGTCTTATTACTTCTTTACTGTTATGTGCTTGCAGTGAAGATGACGAGAAAGGCGCTGAACGCTATTCGGGTGTATTTTTGAGTATGGAGGCTATAGATGCTATTACTCCGGAAGATTCTTTTTCTGATGTCATATTGCATAATGTTGAGTTTGAAAAAGTGGAAGTAGGAAAAGGAGAGCCTATAGAAGCTGGTGATTACACTGTGAAGACAGAAACTACTTACGACTTAATCATGCGAGAATCCGAAGCTGATCTGTATATAAAAACAGAAAAAAGAACAGATAAAATGTTTGAGGCAACTTGTGTATATAAATATGTTTTTAAGCAGGGAACTTACGGAGTGATTGAAGTATCAGAAAATGCTATTACGGTCAACGGATATCCATATTGTAAACTTCAAAAATTTACACTAATACGTACTGAGCCAATTGGAGAAAAATATTCCAAACAAGATACAGAGACAGAAAATTACAAGGGAGTATTCCCCTGCAAAAGCAATGGTAGAAGCATAACTTTGTCAAATAGTGATTATATGTTTGAAGCCGCGCTTGATGGTAACGAATGTAGGTTAACAGAATTATCTCCTGAACATAAAAATATCGGCACATTAGAAAAGCAATGAACGGAGAGTACCCATATTGTAAAACAGAGCCTTTTATGGATGAATTGAAAAAAGCCGCATTTGAAGCCATCTACAAAGATGGTTGTGATAATTGTGGAGATTGGATAGATACATTGGTAAACTGTTATTCCGAAGAAGTGGTGGACGCTCTTGGGAATAATCCCAATGAGGTTTATGCAGAATTGGAAGATATATGGGAAACCATGGATTATGAAGACCCTCGAACCGGTATTTGCCTAACTTATCAGAATTGGGCAGAATATTTCACAGGGGAGTTTGCCCATACAATCTACAACGAATTGATTAAATCAAAGCAGGTGAACGAACGTAAATAATCCGTTTTAAAGCGTTCAAACCTTTAAGATGATAAAAGTATCGTTTTTCGTATTTGTGTTGATTGTGGCTTATCTATTTGCCTTAAATGGGTAATATATCAAGACTGGTAGCGGCGAGTTCTTCGATAAATGGACGAAAACATTAATCATAATAGACAGATACGAAGAAATTGAATAAACGAATATTGTTGAGAAGTATTATATAACTCATTGAAAAGTATCTTATTTTGGCAGCGGCGCAGGCTGCGGTAGAGGATACTCTCTAAGTTTAGAAGCCCTCAGGCAGAATAGCAATTAAAACTTGTATCAGGCTGTAATCTACCGATTTATACGGTGATTACAGCCTGAGTTGCGTTAAGACAGTTCGTGCAGTTGACATCAAAAAATGAGCCAAATGAGCATATTTGTTTTCTCTATGTTTACCCCAAAAATCATCATGTTTACCCCTGTTTACCCCAAAGAATTTATAGTATTTATCTAAAAAGGAAATAGGTATGACAACATTTAAAGCAACGGTAAAAAAGCCAAGAAGCGATGGCTTCTACACAGTTTACATCAGGATTACGCATCAGCGCAAATCCAGCTACATTAAAACAAATAAAATTATAGACGCTGCTCATATTACGAAAGGTGGTGATCTCACCGACCCTGTTGTAAATGAGTATTGCGCTATGCTCATCAGGCAATATACGGATCGTCTGAACCGTGTGAATGCGACTTGCTGGGAAATAAAGGAAGTAATAGAGTTCTTGTTGAAAGACGATGAAGAAGCGTGCTTCAGCGATTATGCGCGAAAGTTCATAGACAGGATGGAAGCGGATGGACACGAACGCAATGCAAAAAATTACAGACTTGCGGTAAACCATTTAGAACGCTTCATGGGGACAACCCGACTTCTGTTTAGCAACTTGTCATCTTCTGCAATAAATCTTTGGATAGAGAGTCTGTCAAAAACAAACCGAGCCAAAGAAATGTATCCTACTTGTGTACGACAGATTTTCAAAAAAGCCATAGTTGAACTGAACGATGAAGAGCGTGGTGTTATACGTATAAAGTTCAATCCTTGGTTGAAGGTGACAATTCCCAAATCAGACAATACCATGAAACGTGCCATCAGTGCCGAAGCCTGCCGCGAGTTCTTTAATCGTCCTCTTCCCAAAACAAAGATGCTGTCTCCACTACCGGAGCTTGGCAGGGATGTAGCACTTCTATCGCTGTGCATTGGCGGCATCAATACTGTTGACCTTTATGAACTCAAAAAGAAAGACTACAACAATGGCATTATTGGTTATAAAAGGGCAAAAACACGCCATAGTCGCAGAGACGAGGCATATATGGAAATGAGGATAGAGCCATTTATCCAAGAGACTTTTAATAAGTATCTCTCCAAAGATGATGATGAATATCTGTTCATATTCCACAGCCGTTATAGCAATTCCGACAGTTTCAACGCCAATGTGAATATCGGAATACGCAAGATATGCGCCGACATGGGCATGAAAAAGGAGGATTACTATTGCTATTACACGTTCAGGCATACGTGGGCGACCATTGCTCAAAACGACTGTGATGCCAATCTTTATGAAGTTGCATTTGGCATGAATCACAGTCATGGGTTCAATGTGACAAGAGGCTACTTAAAACTGGATTTTACTCCTGCATGGGAACTCAATGCCAAGATTATTGATTTCATTTTCTTCAGTAATAAGAAAAGTAAACAAGGCAAAGCCCATGACCTTGAAGCTCCAGAGGAAAAACTTTTCCGTATTTCAAAAAAGATGATGATATACGGACGCGCTTATTTCAAAGGAGATATTGTTGGTGAACTAACAGATATCGGTTTTAGTAACGTTGATGAAGTTATTTCCGAACTTGTCAAGCAACTACCCAAAAGTATTCCTATCGGTTGTACAGTCCAGTTCAGACTTAAAAATTGTGATTCTCAAAGAGAAGCTGTTTATGAGAGAAGCAAAGGAAAAGGATTTTAGCCCGTTTGTCAGTAAGACCAAACACCTGACATGAGGGAAAAACACCATTCCATCCGAATACAGCACGAAGCCGTACCTGCCCTTTCGAGACATGTGCGGCTTTGCTGCTTCGCCCTTATCTTGAATTCGGCGGACGGTTTGCGCTACATCACCCCAAGAAGATGCCGACTAACAGCAACAACCCCCTTCCATACAAGGACGCATATCTTCTTCACCAGCCATCCGGCGAACCGCAACACATTCCTTGCCAGCCATAATACCAATCGCAACAACAGCGAAAGCACGATGATGACCGGTACCAGGTATATTATCAGTAACAGTTCAAACATATACTCAAATTTAAGTAAAGCCATAAGCCATACGAGGCCATTTTTCACTTTAAATATACTAAAAATCAACGAGATATGGAAATTTTACAGCAGCTATTTCCCGGTAAAATCACTAATTGTCAGATGAATATCCATTACGCTTGCATATCAAGATTGCTTCATATCTATAGCTTGGAAGATACGGGTGACAAGTGTCGTATTTCCCAAAATTCAAGGCTGTCAAGTGCATATATTTCTGGTTATTCAAGTCTGATGAATGGATGCAAAGGAATGTAATGGACTACTTAACCACCCATAACCTTATTGTATTCTACTGAAAAATCCAAGCTCATTACTAATCTGTTAAATGAAAACCGCAGTTCCCTTTTCCCTCCTGTTGTCGGACGAGCGGATAATGTTCCCGATAATTCACGGATGGATGAATCGACATAAGCACCCAGCTGAAACTAGCCTAATCTTCATCCCATATATCGAAATTCCACGCAATCGAAAAACATCATACACATAAATACAAAGCAAATTTCACTGGCATACCCAGCAATCGGATGTCCTTGATACCACGGTCAAAATGGTACGCTCCTTGAAGAATAGTGTTGTGCATTTTGTACGGAAGCTCCTTTCCACGGTAATTTTGGCGTAAAAAAGAACCTGGGATGACATTGCCCTGCGTTGCAGGATTTTCCAAGCAAGTTGTACTTTTGTGGCCACAAAACTCCGTTTGTTCCCCCAAAAGTGACTTGCCGGATGCCCCGCACCGGAGCGGCACCGCCGCTGTTTCGCCCTGCGAAATAAGGTAAGACAATCCCGGTTGCAAACAAACCGGAACATGAAGGAACATAGGAACAAGTACATCAAGGTAAGGATGACCCTGGAGGAAGTCCGGGCGTTCAAGGAGAAATCGGCTGAATACAAGACCGTAAGCCATTACGTGCGCAAGGCACTCGAAGAGTATTCAAACGTAAGCGTCAGGCGGCAGCTTGAACTCATGCAGGAACTCGGTTCGTTTTACCGCAGATACCAAAGCGAACTGTCCCATATCGGCGGGAACATCAACCAGGCGATGAAGCGTGCCAACGAGCTGGCGGTTGCAGGGTTGCTGCCGCCAAGCTATATCCGGGAAGTCCTGCTGCCGGTCATCCGTGACACGCAGAACACAGTCAACGGGATAAAGAGACAGCTTGACATGCTCACACAAAGAACTGGCAGACCTTAGAACTGCATATACATTAACCCAGATAACATCACCCCAAGATGATAGCGACCATATTACCCGGAAGCGCGGACTTCCATGCCGTGGGTTACAACGAGCACAAGGTATCAAAAGGACTTGCCCGGCTCATCGAGATGCGGAACTTCGGGACGGTGGGTCTGGCAGGCAGACCCACCACGGAGGAGCTTACCGACTATCTCAAAAAATACAGTTCCGCCAACAGCCGCATCCGGAAGCCCCAGTTCCATGTGGCCGTCAGCTGCAAAGGCCGTGAGATGACGGAATCCGAGTTGCTGGACTTCGCGCACCATTACCTCAAGGAAATGGGATATGCCGAACCCGGACAACCTTGGCTCATCTACGCCCACCATGACACCGACAACACCCACCTGCACATCATCACCTCGCGTGTCGCCCCCGACGGCAGGAAGATAGCCTATAGTCACGAGCGCAGGCGTTCCCAGGAAGTCATAGACAGGATTCTCGGCACGGACAGGCAAAAGAAGATTGCCGACGACATGGACGCGGCCAGACAATATACCTTCTCCTCTTTCGCCCAGTTCAAGGCAATCATGGTTTCTATGGGATATGAGGTATATAAGAAAGATGAAAACGTATTTATCAAGCATGGCGGCAAGGTGCAGCGGCAAATTCCGTTGGCCGAAGTCGAACAGCTTTTCAAAAGCGGCTATAGGGAACGCGCCCGTTGCCGCCAGCTGCGGAGCATCCTCAAAAAATACCGGGACGTGAGCGGCGGCAAGGAAGAGCTGCAGAAAGAGCTGAAGGAGAAGTTCGGCATCGACCTCGTGTTCTTCGGCAGGAAGGATGCGCCCTACGGCTACATGATTGTCGACCACGCCCACCGTACCGTCATCAACGGGGCAAGGGTGCTGGCCACGGAACAGCTTCTGGACTTCGCCACCCCGGAACAACGCTTCGCACGCATAGAGGACTACATAGACCGGCTGCTCACCCTCAACCCGAAAATCACGCAGGGCGAGATTTTCCAGAAGCTGAGGAAGCAGCGTGCCTATATCAAGAAAGGCGTCATCCACTTTGACGGACAGACACGCCCGTTAAAGCCGTTCATGGCGGAAGCCATCAACCGGAACAACCGCATCCGTTTCATCGAGATGTTCCACCCGGCAACAGAAGCTGAACGCGATCTGCTCTGCAAAATCTTCAAGGTGAACCGTCCTGATCTGGTGGACCTGTCAGGCGAAAGGCAGCAGTCCCATACGGATGCCGTCAGCCGCCTGCATGAAATCTTCAATGACGAGAACGTCTTTTCCGTGAAAAGTGCCCTTCATGAGGAAGGCTTCATCATCCGCGAGGAAGCGGGCGCGGCATATGCCGTCAACTTTAAAAGACACATCGTGATAGACCTTGCGGCGGAAGGGCTTGACACGGAACGGCTGAAACCCCGGCCACGGAAGCAACAGGCCAAGCAGACACATTCCACCGGAAACGGCGGAAAGAAGATACACATACACGGACTGAAGGATTCCGGTGCCGGAAGCCATGCCGAAAAGCGTGAGTGGGAAGTCGGCGGCAAGGGAGGCTACGATGACATTGACGACGGACGCAACCTTAAACGGTAGACCATGAGGAAAAAACGGAGACTCCCTTTTGTCACCTGTCTGGCCGCATAAGCCGTCATACCTTTTAATCCGCTGCATAAAATACTTCGGTCAGGCTGACCTGAAGCACAAAAGTGTTGTGCATTTCGTTACCGTCCTATCCGGTGCATACTTTTGCACCGAACCAAACGACCGTGGACAAAATGATACAGACACCCGTCATCGTGACATTCGCCAACCAGAAAGGGGGAGTCGGCAAGACGACCCTCTGCGTCACCTTCGCCAACTACCTTGTGACGAAGGGCGTGCGTGCCGTGGTCGTCGACTGCGATTTCCAGCACTCCATCATGAAGTGCCGCAAGGCCGACATCAAGAAATACGGCGAGGAAGCCGTACCCTACGACGTGCTGGCCTACGAGGCCAACGACAAGCAGGCCATGACCGTGCTCATGGAGAAGTTGCATAACGACCCCAGCATAGACGTGGTGCTCATGGACTCCCCCGGCAGCCTGAAGGCGGAGGGACTGATACCCATGTTCGTCAACTCGGACATCATCGTCGTGCCGTTCCACTACGACCTGGTGACCGTCCCCTCCACCGCGAGCTTCCTCATGTTCATCGACCGTCTGCGAAAGGCCGTGGGCGGACGGATGAAAGCCCGGCTCTTCATCGTCCCCAACCTCCACGACGGACGGGTGGGCAAACGCTCCGAGCTGGAACTATGGGAGAACACGGGAAAGACCTTCGCCAACTACGGACAGGTGACGGACAAGATTCCCAAGCGGGCCGACATGGAGCGTTTCAGTACGGTAGCGGAACTGGACATGCAAGCCGCAATCGTAAGCCCGGTGTTCGACAGGATATACGCCGGAATCTTCGGCGACGACAGCCCCAAAGATATGAACCATCAACAACCATAGCGAAATGGACAAGGAACTACAAATAGACGACCTCACCAGAGGTATTAACGATGACGAACCCGTGTTCAATGAAACAGAACGGTGGGAATCGGAAGCACGGGAGCAAGACACCGCGCTTCCCGGCGACAAGTGTTGGCAGGACTTCATGACCTACCTCGAAGCACCGGTTGACATGGACGGCAAGGCAGGCCGCCTGGTATGCAAGCTGGACCGCGACCTGGCCGACTCGCTCGACGACTGCGACATCCGTGGCCGCTGCCGTTCCGACCTCGTGAACGCCATCGTCCGCTCGTTCTTCAAGAACCATCTTTTCCGGCTGGCGCAATACCGCCGTGAGAAGAAATCATTGTTCAACAACTATAATCCTGAATCCCATGCGTAGAATCGACTGGACAGAAACCATGCTCTCCCGGCTTGCCGAGCTTTATCCCGTGGAGACCACCGCACATACTGCCTATATGCTCCAGATAGGCGTAACGGCCGTGAAGGAAAAAGCCCGCGAACTCGGACTGGAGAAGCTGGCCAAGAGCCGGTGGCTGGAACGTGCCGGACATATCAGCCGCCACTTCGACAACCGTTCCTACGCCGAGATGGCCGGCGACCTGGGCGTCAGCCGCACCACAGTCAGCCGCATGGCACGCAAGCTGGGGCTGAGCCGGAGCAAGGCAAAGGGTTACGCGATGTCGTCCCGTGTCCGCAATGAGCTGGTACGTCGCGAACGGCGCAGGGCTGTCTTCGGTCTTGACCCCCTCACACGCCTCAAGGTTATCTCACACCGCGCCAAGGTCAGGATACGCTCCAGGCTGAAAGCCAACGGATACATCACCGGCGTACACCGGAACATACTGTACTTCACCGAAGCCACATGCCGGAAAGCCCGGCTGGAAGCCAAAGCCGCCAGATTCGGACTGGCCTTCCTGCCTTTTCCCGAAGACAACACACCATTATCCAATACCATATAGCCATGCAGTACGGACAAATCGTTTTTATCCTTTTCGTGGCAATGGCCTGCTATTACGCCTTCCTCATCTTCACGGACATCAGGAAAGCGCAGGCGGCTCAGAACGCGGAAAAGGAGAACCATACGGAAGAAGAGATAGACATATCGGACGAGGCAAGGAGCTTCTGTCCGACCAGAGTCAGCAGGGACGAGGAGAAGAAAGAAGAAGCGGTTAACCACGGGCAATCCGAACCAGACCCTCGACAAGGAAAAGACTTCCGCCGCCCCGGCTACCGTGAGGCCATCATGACCGACGGCATCCTTGTGGACGACCTCATCCATGAAATCGACAGGCTGGCGGAAACCGGCACAAGCGACCTCGGCCTTGTCATATACACCTGCGAGAACGCAAGGTGAGCAAATACACGTTCCTTTAGCGACTCCTATTCCTTTGGCGATGAAACAACTATTTAATGATTAAAGAAATGCAGACACTAAAAAGAAAATGCCTACGCGCATTCGTCCGTTTCAAACAGTCAGCGTTCGCCCGGAAGGGCACGCTCGCCCTCGTGGCGCTCACCCTCGCCGCCGGCGATGCAATGGCCGGAAGCAAGGGAGCGGCAGGCTTCACCAAGGCCACGCAGGAAGTAAGCTCCTACCAGACTCCCGTCTCTAACCTCATGAAAGCCATTGCGGCGGTCATCGTTCTCGTAGGTGCGTTCAATGTCTATTTCAAGATGCAGAACGGCGACCAGGACGTCAAGAAGACCATCATGCTGACCATCGGCGGTTGTATCGCGTTCATCGCATTGTCAGAGGCTTTGCCACTCTTCTTCACGTAAATCATGGAAGAGAATAAGAGTAATCAAGACGGTTTTCCCGTGTTCAAGGGACTCCAGAAGCCGTTGGAGTTCATGGGCATCCGCGGCCGCTTCCTCACGCTGGCAGCGGTGGCCATAGGCGTGTCCTTCGTGGGGTTCATCGCCTTTTCCATCGTCCTGGGGAAACTCGCCGGGTTCGTCGCCATGCTGGTGATGGCCGCCGCAGGGCTGGCCACCATCTTCGTGAAGCAGCGCGGCGGACTGCACAACAAGAAACGAGCGAAGGGAATCTACGTCTATAAGAACATCCGGAAAACGGATTAAAGAGAATTGAAGAACTGATAAAAACAGAAAGCATCCTATGGCACAGAACAGGAAACGGGCATTCGAGGGGCTTTACGCCCAGCTGGAAGAGACGGACGGCCATGCCGTCCTCTTCTCCGCCAGGGGCGAGCCTTCGGTCATATTCGAGACGGCCAACCCCGTGCAGCAGCTATGCACGGACGCGGAGCAGTACCTGCGCTTCCAAGACGTGCTCTCCAACCTCGTACAGACACTCGGCGAGGGCTACGCCCTGCAGAAGCAGGACATCTTCTGCAGACAGGCCTACCACCACGACGTGCCGGAGGATGCGGAGTTCCTGACGCGGAGCTACTTCCGCTACTTCGAGGGAAGGGAGTTCACCGAGATACGCACCTACCTTGTCATCACGCAGGAGGCGCAGCGCGGCCAGTTCGTGCAGTACGACCCGAAGAAGTGGGCGGAGTTCCATTCCAAGGTGGCCAAGGCGGAGGACATCCTGAGCGAGAGGCACATCCGCCACAGGCGGCTGACAAGGGACGAGGTGGACGAATACTGCCACCGCTTCATGGCCTTCCGCTTCCGCCACGGCCCGTTCTCCATGAGCAACTTCAAGGCTTCGGACGAGTACCTGAAGGTGGGCGGCCGCGTGGTGCGCTCCTATCCGCTGGTGGACATCGACGAGATAAACCTGCCCTCACGCATCAGGCCCTACACGCAGGCCAGCGTCAACGGCTACGGCATCGCCACAGACCTTTTCTCGTTTCTGACAAGCGTTCCCCATGCGGATTGCGTGGTGTACAACCAGGTGGTGCAGATACCCGGCCAGCGCAAGCTGCTGAGGAAGCTCCAGGCCAAGGCCAAGCGTCACGGCTCCATGCCCGACCCGAGCAACCGGATAGCCAAGGCAGACATCGAGGAGGTGCTGGAAAAACTTGCCGTGGACAGCTCCCTGCTGGTCTACGCCAACTTCAACATCCTGGTGAGCTGCCCGGCGGACAAGGTCACCCCGGTCACTTCCTACCTGGAGACCAAGCTGTACGGATGCGGCATCATGCCCTCTCGCACGGCCTACAACCAGCTGGAGCTGTTCACCGACAGCTTCCCCGGCAACGCCTACGCCTTCAATCCCGACTACGACCTGTTCCTCACCCTGTCGGACGCCGCCCTGTGCTTCTTCTTCAAGGAACACCTGAAGGAATCGGAGGACACGCCCCTGACCACGTACTACACCGACCGGCAGGGGCTGCCCGTCTGCATCGACATCACGGGCAAGGAGGGCAAGGTGAAGATGACCGACAACGCCAACTTCTTCTGCATCGGGCCTTCAGGAAGCGGCAAGTCATTCCACATGAAGAAAAACAGGACAAAACGGGAGCAAA
>UMHI01022556.1_pt1 | contig 15934 bp, 10 predicted proteins | sample 1965481 | NCBI WGS metagenome assembly UMHI01 (sample SAMEA4836093, study PRJEB28245) | human gut metagenome | biome: gut microbiome; material: fecal sample | place: Denmark | collected 2008 | reverse complement strand
GAGGGGTGGGACTCTTTGGGATGGGGCGGAATGGGAATCGTTGGGCTCTTTGAGTTGGGTTTTTGGATGAAAGGATTTTGGGATGCTGCTGCAGTTTGTGACGGTGTTGCAGGGGGTGTTGGCGCCGGCGCTGCTCGTCATGGCGTTGAGCGTCATGCTCACCGTCGGTGAGGGGCGTGACAAGCCTCTGAGCGCGTACTGGCGGCTGGCCGGTTTCGTTGTTGGATTCGCCGGCGCAGTCGTATTCGCCGCGCTGCGCGCCACCGCCGTCATCACGCAACGCACGTTCGTCAACTATCCGACCCTGTGGTGCTGCGTGATCCTCGACGTGGCCGTGTTCGTCATCGTCCTGTTCGCCCGCCGCATCACCGCCGACTGGCACAACCACCGCGCGCTGCTCGACATCGCGAATCTCGTTGCGGCGCTTGCGATCGCGGCCACCACCTTTCGTGCGCTGCCCGACGTGATTCTGCGACTGACGATCTTCGTCGAGCCGGGCGATCCCATCTTCACTTCCGACATGCTGTTGCGCGCGCTCGGCTTCGCTTTGGGCGCTGCCGTCGCGATCATCGCCGCGCTTATCTTCCGCACGATGCGTTCCACCGCCGTCCGCTGGTCGTTCACGACGGCGGTGCTGCTGTTGGTCGCGCTGTTGTTCGCACAGCATTTCACCGACCTTGCGCAGATCCTCCAATCCAAACGCATCGTCAGCTTCCCGACCGCCGCCTTCCTCGCGCTCGTGTGGGGCATCAACCATCAGCGCAGCCTGACCATCGCAATGGCGCTCGTCTTCGCCATTCCGGCAATCGCCAGCATCGTCATGGGCTTCAAAGTCAAGCCGACCGGCGCCAACGAGGCGATCGCACGCACGCATATCGCGTTCCGCCGCCGCGCGAAAGCGGCCGGCGCGTTCAGCCTGGTCGCCATGATCTGCGTCACCGTGGCCCTGACGTACGGCGTCGCGCAAACGCAGAAAGTCGTCACGCTGTCGCCGCCGGAAGACTACTCGCTCGCCGACGGCGTGGCCACCATCAAATTCAGCCAGATTTCCGACGGCCACCTGCACCGCTTCGAATACCGCGCGAAGGACGGCACCTCCATGCGATTCATCATCATCAAGAAGAACGGCGGCGCGTACGGCGTCGGCCTCGACGCGTGCGATAACTGCGGCGACGCCGGCTACTACGAGAAGGACGGCAAAATCATCTGCAAGAAGTGCGATGTGGCCATCAACCTCGCCACCATCGGCTTCAAAGGCGGCTGCAACCCGATACCGTTCGACTACCAGGTCAAGCCGGGCAAAATCGTCATCCAAACGTCCACGCTCGACGCGCTGTCGAGCCATTTCCAGTGAGTGCCGAGAAAGGTAAGGGGGTGCCATGTTCTTCCTGAAAATGATCTCTCGCTCGTTCAGCCGGCAGTTCAAACGCCGTCTGCTCATCGCCGTCACCGTGTGCCTGTCCGCCACCGTCAGCGTGGCCATGCTCGGCGTGGTGTTCGACGTGGGCGACAAGCTCAACGCGGAGCTGAGCACGTACGGTTCGAATATCGTCGTGCAGCCGAAGTCCGACGCTGTGGTGAGCGATTTGTACAATACCGGCGATTCTGCTGGCTCGGCTTCGGGTAGTTCGTCCGGTTCGGACGGGGGTTCCACTTCCGACGGCTCGGCTGCGGCGGACAGCGCCGACCCGACCGCGTTTCTGAAGGAGTCGGACGCGCAGAAGATCAAGACCATCTTCTGGGCGTTCAACATCACCAATTTCGCGCCGGAATTGAACATCCACGCGGATGCGGGGTGTGTCGGTTCGGGGGCTGGTTCGGCTGGCTCTGCTGGAACGGCTGGTGCGTCAGGTGCGGCTGCTTCCGCGGCGAAATGCAAGGCGACCAACGTGCCGATCGTGGGCACGTGGTTCGCGAAAACCCTGCACATGGACTCCGGCGAGTCCACCGTGGCCGGCATGAACGGCATGCGCTCATGGTGGAAAATCAACGGAACCTGGCCGAAAGACGACAGCGAGCAGGCGATGGTCGGCAGCGCGCTCGCCGCGAAACTGGGCGTGAACGTCGGTGACAGCGTCACGCTTGACAAGACGATCGCCGTCGGTGCGGACGACAATACGAACGGAGGTACCGGGAAAACCGGCAAATCCTCCACCGAACGCAATCGCGTGAAAGTGAAAATCGTCGGCATCTTCGATTCAGGCGATTCCGACAACAGCGCCATTTATATGCCGTCTATCGCCGCGCAAACGCTTGCGAATCTGCCGAATTCCATCGACAAGATTGAAGTCAAGGCGCTCACCACGCCCGACAACGACCTCGCGCGCAAGGCGTCGAAGAATCCGAACGCGCTCACGCAGGACGAGTGGGAGACGTGGTATTGCACCGCGTATCCGTCGTCGATCGCGTACCAGATCGAAGAGGTGCTGCCGGGCGCGGTGGCCAAGCAGGTGCGCCAGGTGGCCGCGCTGCAGGGCGATGTGCTGAACAAGACGCAGGCGGTGATGGTGCTGATGACCGTGCTGTCGCTGGTTGCCGCCGCGATCGCCGTGGCAAACCTGATGGCCGCGTCGATTGGCGAACGCGGTTCGGAATTGGCGCTGTTGAAGGCGATCGGCGCCACGGACGGTGCGGTTTCGCGCCTTATGCTCGCCGAAACGGCGGTGATTTCGCTGGTTGGTGCGATTGCCGGTGCGCTGCTTGGCTCGGGCGTTGCACAGATCGTGGGGCACGTGGTGTTCGGCTCGGGCATCACCATGCGTCCGATGGTGTTCGTGTTGGTTTTCGTGTTGCTGGCGGTCACTGTGCTCGTGGCCTCGCTTTCGTCGATTCGGGCGATTCTGGGCTTGCGTCCGGCGGAGGTGCTGCATGGTAGGTGAGTTGTGCTTGGCTTTCGTAGGGGGTGTGCGATGACGAATCGCAAGATGTTCTTCACCATGCTGTGGGGCGCGGTGTTCCGCCGTCGCTCCCGTGCGATGATGGCCGTGATCGCGTCGCTCGTCGGCGCGGCCACGCTGTTCTGCCTTGCATCCGTGTGCGTCGCGGTGCCGCAGCAGATGAACGAGGAAATGCGCGCGTACGGCGCGAACCTGATCGTCACGCCCGCGTCCGCAACGGGCAAATCGCAAGGCATCGATACTGCAACCGTACGCAACGTGACGGCGCTCATCGGCGCCGGACACAGCGTGAAATCAGCCGCATACCGGTATGAGAGCGTGCGCATCAATTCCGCGCCGTACACCATCGCCGGCGTGGACGTGAAAGCCGTCCGCGCGCTCAATCGCCATTGGAACGTGACGGGCGATTGGCCCGGCTCGGGCAACGTGATGGTCGGCCGCGACGTCGCCGACGCGCTCGGCGTGAAAGTCGGCAGCCGTGTCACCATCGGTTACCGCGCCGCCGACGCGTCTGCTTCAGCGTCTTCTTCCGCGTCCGCAAAATCCGATTCGGACGAATCAACTGAAACGGCAGAATCGTCCGCGCAGGGCACGCAGAGTACGCAAACTACGCAAACTACGCAAGGCGAACAGACCACGCAAGCCACGGAAAACGGCCGCGTCTCGTCCGACATCATGGATAACAACGGCACCGAATTCCGCATTTCCGGCATCGTCGACACCGGCGGCAACGAGGATTCCATCATCTACGCCACCACCGCGGACGTGGCCAAACTCGCCGGTTCCAAGCGCGGCGCCGACGTGGTCGAATACTCCGTGAACGCCATGGGCGACGAGCTCAACGACATCGTCAACAACATCAATCGCAGTGCCGACAAAAACCCGAACAGCGCCGTCAAAGCGCAGACCGTCACCAGAATCACCTCGTCCGACACCCGCATCATCGCCATGCTGCAGACCCTGTTCTGGATTGTCTCGCTCGTCGTGCTCGTGCTGACGCTCGTCGGAGTGGGCACCACCATCAGCTCCATCGTGAGCCAGCGTCGCAACGAAATCGGCCTGCGCAAGGCCCTCGGCGCCGACTCACGCGCCATCGGCGTCGAATTCTATGTGGAATCCGGCATCTACGGCCTGATTGGTGGCATCGTTGGCACAGCGATCGGCTATGTGCTGGCGCGAGTGCTATGCTCTACCGTCTTCGGCCGTGCGATCGGCTTCAACTGGCTGCTCGGCGCCGGCTCGCTGCTGCTGAGCGTGGCGATCGCCGTCATCGCCTCCATTCCGCCGGTCCGCCGCGCCACCCGTATCGACCCCGCCATCGTTTTGAGGGAGGAATAATCATGGACAACGAACATATGCTGCTGGAACTCGACCACATTTCCAAGATCTACGGCGATCTGCACGCCGTCGACGACCTGAGTCTGACCGTTCCGCAAGGGCAATGGTTGGCGATTGTCGGCTCGTCCGGTTCCGGCAAAACCACGCTGATGAACATGATCGGCTGCATGGATACGCCGTCGAAGGGTTCCGTCATGCTCGAAGGCCGCCGACTGGAGGATCTGAACGCCCGCCAGCTCGCCGACGTGCGCAAGAACATGATCGGACTCGTGTTCCAGAAGTTTTACCTCGTGCCGCATCTGACGGCGGTGGAGAACGTGATGGTGGCGCAATACTACCATTCTGTAGTCGATGAGAAGCAGGCGATGGAAGCGCTGGAACGAGTGGGGTTGAAGGAGCGTGCGCATCACCTGCCCGGCCAGCTGTCCGGCGGTGAGCAGCAGCGCGTGTGCATCGCCCGCGCGCTCATCAACTGCCCGAAGCTGATTCTCGCCGACGAGCCGACCGGCAACCTCGACGAGAAGAACGAGAAGATCGTGCTCGACCTGTTCCGCCAGCTGCACGAGCAGGGCACCACGATCATCGTCGTGACGCACGATGCGCTCGTCGCCTCCTGCGCGCAGCGCGAGATCATGCTCAACCATGGTGTGCTCGTCGGCGAGCAGTGGAACGACGAGGAGGCGAAACGCGCGTACGAAGCGGCCGGCGGCAAGCCCGCATTCACCGGTTCCGCCGCGGAAGGCGCGCAGAACGGCGGTGTCGCGATTTCGTTCGCCGACCCCACGAAAGCCGCGAAAACCGGCGATACGGACGCGGCTAACGTTGCCGTTGCGGCTGGCGTTGCCGACGATACGGACGTAGAGCCCGACGTCACGAAAGGGGAGCAGGCATGAGCATCGCACAATCGAACGCAGTCAAAGTCATCGCACTATCCGCGGCAAGCATCGCGCTGCTGTCGGCATGCGGCGAGCCGAAAGCCACGCCGATGGACGACGAATACGCCGGCAATTCCGGCGAAAGCGTGCAATCGCAGGAAAATAAGTCGAAAACCGACGGCAAGGCGGCTGACAATACGGCCGGCGGCGACGCCACCACCAAAAACCATGCCGATGACGCGAATTCCACGACGTCCAGCAAGCAGGACACCGGCAACTACGCGGATGGCGACTATTCGATCAACGGCCAGTACGGGCCGGTCGGCGAGGACACCATCGACGTGCATCTGACCGTTAAGGACCAGAACGTGACGGCCGTGAAGATCGTCGGCCATCCGTTCACGTCCATCTCCAAAAAGCATCAGAACGACTTTGCCAAAGCCGTGCCGGACGCGGTGGTCGGCAAGCCGTTGAAGGATCTCAAAGTAGACAAGCTCGCCGGCGCCAGCTGGACCTCCGAAGCCTTCAACAAGGCGTTGGAAGTGGCGCGTCAGGAAGCGTCAATCCAATAGCCCATTCCTTCTGAAACCGACACGGCATGCCCGTCTTGCGTCGGTGCGGACGGTTTTCCTGTGGTTACCGTGCGGATTCGGCGCATACGTTCGGCCAGAGCAACGTGGCCATGTTCTCGGCCCAGGAATCAGACTTGCGTTCCTTGCCGGATTGCCGTTCCCCTCCGGCTTCCTGTCCCGCCAACGCTTTGCAAGCCAGCATGGAACCCAGCACCGTGCTGAACAGGAACGTGTAGTCCAAACGGTTTTGAAACACTCCGTCGGCGATGCCACGTTCCATGAACCCCACGAACCGTTCTTCGGCCGGCGCTAGAACTTGTGCTGCGATCGCCTTCAGCGTGGCGTTGTCGGAAGACAGCACCACGCCCACGGCTTTCAATCCGAGTTCGCTGTCGAAGCAGTCCTGGATGCGTCGCAGCATGGTGGCCAGTCCGCTCCGCGACGGCTTCAAATCGTTGAAATTCGGTAGTCCGGCAACTTCCGGTTGGATGCGTTGCAATAAATCGTCGGCGTTTCGGTAGCGTCGGTAGATTGTGGTCTTTGCTACCCCTGAACGTCGTGCGACCTCTTCGATGGTCACCGCTCCGATACCATCGGAAATCACTATCCCCAATGTGGCTTTCATGATTTTGCGGTCGGTTTGCTCCCGTAATCGCTCACGTCGGCCACGTACTGTGCCGACGTCTTCCTGCGTGGTTTTTTGCACCGTCTTTCGCGTGCCCTCTTGCGTGGTTCCGCCCATCATGCCGCGATCACTTTCGTGCTTTCCAGCTTGCTTACGTACCAATGGTTGAACTTGACCAGTGGAATGCGCAGTAACAGGCCTATCAGCAGCAGCGGCGGAATGAACAGCAGTAGCGCGCCAATCGCAAACCAGTAATCGTTACTGTAGATTCCGCCGATCGCCGCGCGCATTGCTGTGATTGAATGCGTCGCAGGCAGGAACGGGCTGATGCCGCTGATGATTTTCGGCAGCACGGCCAGCGGATATGCGCCGTTCGCTCCGGAGATCTGCATGACGAGAAACAGCACGCCGATGGCTTTGCCGACGTTGCCGAAGCTGGCCACGAGCGTGTAGGTGAAGAACGAGAACACTAGGCTGCTCACCCAGCCGGACAGCATGAACAGCAGCGGATGCACCGCCTGGACATGGAGGAACAGCAGACTGCCTCCCAAGGAGAACGTGCTCTGCAATAGTCCGATCACGCCGAACACACCGTAATGTCCGAGAAACAGCTGATGCGGTTTCGGGTCGCCGAGTTCCTTGCGCACCTTACGCGAGACGGTGGTCTTGAGCGTCACTGCCATGAGCAGCGAACCGACCCACAGTGGCAGGATCGTGTAGAACGGTGCCATCTGCGAACCGAAATTCTTGACTGGGAACACCGCGTTGCGTTTCACTTTTACAGGGGCTGCAAGCGCGGCGGCCAACGAGTCGGTATTATCGCTGAGCACATCTTTGACGGCGCTCATATCGCCGCTGTTCAGCGCATCGGTCAATGTTCCTGTGAATGCGCCCAGTTTTTTGCCCGCGCCGGCCAGACTATCGGCGGTGGAATCCAACACGCTGCTGATGGCGGTCAGATTCTTATCCGCGGTCTTGGTGGTGCCGTTCAGATTGCCCAGCGCGCCTTTCAGATCGGCCGCTGTGGCATTGAGCGCGGTGGTGGTGCTGGTAATGGACGTGGCGATATCGTCAAGTTGCGGTTTCAGTTGGCTCTCATAGTCGGTTTTGATGCCACTGACGGACGTTGCCGCCTGCTGCGCCAGTTTCTTGATCTCCGCACGTTCGGCCGTGGTATCGCTTACTTTGGCGTCGATGTTGTCGGCGCTGCCATTCAGCGCCGATGCTAGGTCGTTGAGCTGTGTGATGGTGGTGCCGACGTTGGTTTTGAGATGGTCGATGGCGTTCCTCACCGCTTCCGGCAGCTTTTCGTTTGCGCTGAGCGCGTCGAGCGAATCATAGATCTGCTGGTAGCTTTGCGCCTGCTTGCTGATGTTCGTGGCCTGGTTGCGTAATGCGTTGGCGGTGTTGCCGGCCTGCGTGCCCGCATTGCCGAATAGGCTGTCCACATCTGCTTCCACGGCTGTGAAGCTGTTGGCGGAATCAGTCAGAGCCGTGCCCAGCGCGGTGGTGCCGGTCTTCAACGCGCCCGTCAGATCCTCCACGCCGCTGCCGGCTTGCTTGAGTGTTGTTCCTACGCTTTTCGCATTGCCGCTGACATTGGCGATCAGACCGTCGGAGGACTCAAGTAGATGCCGTGCGCTTTGGGTCAGCGTGCTGAACGTGCGGAGCGTTCCGGAAGCGTCGGTGAGCGTTTCCGCGAAGTCGCTGATATTGCCGTTGAACTGCGTGAGTTGTTCCTGCGCGGCTGGCTTGTCGAGTTGGTTGGCGAGCTGCGATGCCACACTCAGCGCGGTGCTGGTCAGTGTTTCGGAGAACGTCTCGTTGACCTGCGCGCTGACCGTATCGGCGCCTTGGCCTGTGATCTTCGGAGCCAAGGCGTTCTTCTTTTCATTGTTGTAGTAGGCGATTTCGGCGTGGTCGCCATCGGATGCGAAGAACGTCATCATACGGGTGCTGAAGTTCTTTGGAATCACCACAGCTGCGTAATATTTGCCGGATTTGGTGCCGTTGATGGCTTCTTTTTTGGTGGTGAAGGTCCAGTCGAGCTGATCGTTGGAACGCAGCGTGTTAACCACTTGGTCGCCGATGTTGATCTTCACTGGAATGAGGTCGGACCGGTATCCGTCGTCCTCATTGGCTACGGCGAATTTCAGATTGCCGGTATTGGCGAACGGGTCCCAGCTGGCGGCCACGTTGAACCATGTGAAGATGCCGGGGATCACAACGAGTCCGATGACGATGATGATGGAGACGACGTTGCTGGTGATTCGCCGGATGTCGCCGACGAACAGTTTCCAGATGGTTTTCATGCGTTGCTCCTTTCCTCGTTGTTTTCGTTGTTTTCGGTTGTCTCGGTTGTCTCGGCGGTCTCGGCGGTGTCCGTGGCGGCATCGTTCGCGGCGGCGCTTGGACCGGTCGTCTGCATTTTCTGCATTTTCTGCACCAGTATGGCGATTCCGTCATCTTCATTGTGGTTGACGCCCGTCACGTTTTCCGTCGTTTCTTTGATGACGCTGGTATTGCGATTATCGGATGTCGTGCGTTTGCCGCTGGTGCGTCTCCGCGTTTTGCGCAGCAGTCTGTTCCGCCGTTCCTGTTGCGCCCGCTTTTTGCGACGGATGCGTGCCGCTTGGCGCTCCACCAGCATGGATTGGATCGATTCATCGCTCAAATGGCCGAGCTCCACTTGACGGTTCAGATTATCGCGCATGTATTCGATGACCATGAGGAAGCCCATGATGAGCAGAATCCAGACGACCCACGTGGCCAGTACCACCACTTTCTCTCCGTTGGTGAACGAGAACACCGCCGCCAGAGTTACCGGAACTACGAATCCGATCACCAGAGCTCCGCGCTTGAGTTTCGGGTACAGTTCCGCGAACCGACTTGCGCGTTCCTCGATCACCTCGCGGTAGCCGCCTTTGTCGGCCAGCACCTGAATGGCTTGGGACATGTTGTATCCGCGTTCCGGAAGCTCCACTTCCTCGCCGATAATCATGTCGCTTTCCTTGATTTCGCGGGCGAACAGTCGGTTGAGGTTGACCAACAGAGGACGGACCGCCAGACCGATGACGAACGCCATGGCGGCAAACAGCAGCAGCGTGCCGATCGCCTTGGTCCAATGGCCGTCGTAGAAGCCGGCGATGGTCTCGCGGAATGCGTCTATCGAATAGCTGAATGGCACGAACGGATAGACCATGCGGAAGAATTTCGGCATCATCTCGATCGGATACAGGCCGGAAGCGCCTGGAATCTGCACGATCACCAACGCCACGCACAGGCCCTTGCCGATGTGCATGAACGTGGTGGACAGCGCGTACGTGATGCTCAGATATACCAGCGATGTGATCATGCCGGTCAGTATGAACAGTGGCGCGCAAGCCGTCTGCACGCCGAGTATCAGATCGCCAACGGTGCAGATCGCGCCTTGAATGACGCCCATCGTGCCGAGCAACAGGTATCGGGCCAGATACTTTTCGGTTGCGGTCGGATCGAGACCCTCAAGCCCCTCGTCGTCCACCTCCACTTTGCAGATCACCACAAAGGCGAACGCGCCCACCCACAGTGCCAGATTAGTCATCAGCGGAGCCATGCCGGAGCCGTAGGAGTTGACGGGATACACGTTCTTCGTGTCGATTACGGTCGGGGACTCCATGAACGAGGCGATCTTATCCGCGTCAAGCGAACCGCTGCCGGTCAACGATGCGAGCAGATCCGCAGTGCCCAGCGCCTTCAGGTCGGTGCTGACGGTGGTGAGCTTCGTCTCCATCTTCGCCAGCTGCTGGTCGGTTTGCTCAAGGCCGATGCGGGTGTCTGACGCCACTTGGTCGAGTTGGTCGAGCACGATGTTGGTTTGCCTGACCACGCTGTCCTGGCTGGTCACGGTGCCGGCAAGTGTTCCGGCCGTCCCAGCCAGCGAGCCCAGCGCGGAATTCAGTCGCGGCAGTGCGCCTGAATTGATGGCGTTGCGCGCCGTGCCTGCGCTTTTGAGCGAGTTCTGCGTGCCTATGTTGAAATCGGTGGACAGTTTGGATACGCTGCCGGCTGTGGCCTGTGTGTTCTCGCTCAGGGTTTTGAGGTCGGCGAGTGTTCCGGCTGCCGTGTTGTTGGTATTCTCCAGTTTGCTGATGATTTGCTGGTATTGCGCGTTGTCGCTGGCGGATTTGAGCTTCTCGAGCAGTTTCGCATTGCTGTCGGTGATGTTTTGCATGCCGGTCACCGCCTGCTGCGCCGATCCACTTGCCGCGGATACCGCCGACGAGATCTGGTTGATGCTGGCTGTGGATTGCGCCGTCGCTTGGGAAACAAGTCCGGATCCGGTTTCCAGCGCGCTGTTGGCGTTGGACGAAAGCGTGTTGAGCTGGGTTTGCGCTGTGCCGATGGCGGTGGATGCGCCTGCTAGTCCTCTGCCTGCGCTCGCCGCGGCCAGCTGCACGTCGTTCAGGGCATTGCGTGCTGCTTTTGTCTGCTGTGGCACATTGGCTAACTGGGTGTCGAGATCCGCGATTGCGGAGCGGATCGTGCCTACGTTCCGCTTGGTGTTGTCGAGTTCGCCGATGGTTTCGTTGGCGATGGCGTTGGTGTTGCCGCTGATGGTGCCGTTGGCCGAGTTGACGGCTTTGACGAGCACGTCGCTGACGGTGGAGACGAAGGTGTTGTTGACGGTGCGGTCGACCACGGTCGCGCCTTGGTCGGTGATTTTCGGCGAAATCGGATTCGCCTTCTCGTTCACGTAATATTCGAGCGTGGGGCGATGCTTGCTGTTGGTGACGACGTTGGCCAGATCTTCGCTGAAGTCGGAAGGGATGACGATTGCGGCGTAGCAGTCGCCCGACTCCACCGCTTCCATCGCGTTGGCTTTGCCCATGAACTCCCAGCCGAGCTGGTCGTTGCTCTTCAGCGTGCCTCCGATTTGATCGCCGAGATTGACTTTGCCAAGCAGCGCGTTGTCTGTGCCTTCGTCCATGTTGGCCACGGCCACTTTGATGCTGTCCGTGTTGCCATAGGGATTCCAGAACCCGTAGATGTTGAACCATGCGTATAGCGGGGGAATGAGAATCAGGCCGATCATAATCACCCACGCGGCGGGTACGGTGACCAATCGTTTGAAGTCACGGCGCAGGATCTGCAGTACGTTGTGCATTGTCTCTCCGGTTTGGCGAATCAATTCCCTTATATGGCGATACGTGTTCCGTAGCGCTACGCGGTTCGTATCGTATACCGTGCTCTTGGACAATCGCCATCGCGTTTCATGGATGACGGAAATCGGGTCGAGTACTGCGGCAAAGCCTCGGCAAAACCATCGCCGGCTGACGTAGCCCCTTCCGCTCACGTCCGTGACAAATCGCCATTTCTGTATGTCCGTGAGCGAAAGGTGGTAATAAATCGCTATTTTCCGTCCGTATTTATACCCCCATTCGCTCACGATGCGCTATACATCGCCATTTCTTGCGGACGTGAGCGAAAGGTGGTGTGCGAATGGCGATTGCAGCCAGCTGACGTCCCCCTCTTTTGCTCGCGTCCGCCAATAATCGCACCTGAACCGCTTTTCTTGCGGCGGATATTGCCTACGTTTGGTAGCGTGGGCTGAAGGAAGGAGCGACATATGAGCGAAACCGCACAATCTGAATCACGATCCGAGGATTCCGCCGCGGGCAAGACGGATGGAGAAATCAAGGCGATTGCCGCCGAAACCGAAATCGCGGCTATCGAAGAAGGCGGAAAGCAGGGCACTGGCGAAGTCGGCAATCCCGCTGACCGTCGTCTGCCGTTAATCGTTCGCATTTACGGCATCGTCATGCTTATTGAAGGCGTGGTGACGCTGCCGTTCATTGTGTTGGCGTGCCTGTACTCGATTCGCGCGGTGTTTTCCGGCAAAGTGGCGTTCGATGCGCTCAGCCTCACCGCGATTCTGTCGGTGGTTCACGCGGCCGTGCTGCTGGTCGCCACCGCGTGTCTGGCGGTGTTCGGCGTGATGCTCATTATGAACAAGCGTCGGCATATCGCGCAATGGACGTATCTGATGATTCCGCTCACCCTTGCCGAAGGCTTGCTGTCGCTGGCATTGCAGGGACTTGGTGTGAATTTGATCGGCCCGGCTATCCAGCTTGTCGTGCTCATAGCCCTGCATGTCACTGCCGATCCGTCGCTGCGTGAGGAACGTCGTCTCCAGTTCGCGTTGCGACGTATGGATGCCCGTAGCGCATACGAAGACGCCGCTTCCCAGGGTATGGCTGGCCGCGATTTGACCGGCAAGGGCTATATTTCGCTGGATTTCTTCAATTTGTTCTGGTTGTTCGCCATCGGTTGTGTGTTCGGTTTGGTGATCGAGACCATCTACCATTTCGTGCTGTTCGGCGAATACCAGGATCGCGCAGGCTTCCTGTGGGGGCCGTTCTCGCCGATTTACGGCTTCGGCGTGGTGATCGTCACCGTGTTGCTCAACCATTTGTGGCAGTCGAATTGGTTGCTGATTTTCTGCTCAAGCGCGGTGATCGGTGGCGCGTTCGAATATTTCACCAGCTGGTTCATGCAGGCCGCGTTCGGTATTCGCGCATGGGATTACACGGGGCAATGGCTTTCGATTGACGGGCGTACGTCCGGCAAATACATGTTCTTCTGGGGTATCCTCGGCTTGATTTGGGTCAAGTTGATTTTGCCGCGATTGTTGCGATTGATCCAGCGTATTCCGTGGAAGATTCGCTATTCGCTGACGCTGGTCTGCTTCATTTTCCTTTTCGTCGACGGTGTGATGACGCTGATGGCCCTTGATGCTTGGTATTCCCGCATGGCTGGGGTTGCGCAGAATTCGCCCGTTTCGCAGTTCTTCGCCACGTATTTCAATGACGATTTCATGGCCCACCGATTCCAGACCATGAAGATCGACCCGTCCACTGCCGGTCGTATGTAGGCTGGTTTTTGCGTTTTGCGGGTTTGCTAAGCGGCTGGTCGGGCGATGTTCCGGCTGGCCGCTTTGCTTTGGGTGGCTGATTTTGAACGATTTCGGACGATTGCAGTGGGGTTTTGTTGCGGGTTTTGCCGCGGGGGATTTGATTCTTCCGGATTATTGCCGTTTGGGATTCGTGCCTTCCGGCTGTCTGGATGCTTGACTGCTGTTGCCGCGCCTACGCCGCGATGCTTTGCGCCAGCTGGCGGATGAGGTCGGGGCGATGTCCGCTCCATGAGGAATTCGGTGAGATGACGACCGGAATTTGCTTGAAGCCGGCGTCCTTGATCTGTTCGAATGTGGACGGATTCTGCGTCAAATCGACCGCCACGTACCGCACTCCCAGTTTGGAAAGCTCTTGTTCGGTGGCCTCGCATTGAGGATTGTTCGGATTGGTGAAGACGGTCACGGTCATTACTTTTCCTCCCTATGCAATCGGCTTCCTTTGGTGCGGAAGATCTTGTCGGCCACGTTTTTTGATTTTGCCCGGCTGAGCAGGCCGTTCATCAGTATACACTACCCGTAGTGGCGTTTCGTGCGTTCGCCCACTGTATATAGTGGGGAATTTCCCGTAATACCGAATCTATGCGAACAAATGTTCGATATATTCGAGTCTATCATTATCGTCGATTGCGCCACGCCGGTTGCATGCGTATGGTCCGTCCGCGAATCGCCCGCGGGCTGTTCGCTATTCATTTCGGAACACATATTGCGATTTCGCTCGTTTTCTTACGATTGTGAGCGAAAGGTGGTGCCGCATAGTGCGGTAGGGGGTATAAATCGCCTTATTTTCCATACTTTTCGGCGCACGTCGCGAAATAATCGACCGAAATTGCGATCCGTGAGCGAAAGAGGGTTCGCGATATGGTGCGTTCCGTATTGAAGTGCTGAGACCTCATCCCGAAACAAATGAAAAAGTCCTGAGAACCATCGGCTTCCAGGACTTCGAACCTGTGCCCCCCGTGGGATTCGAACCCACAACCCACGACTTAAAAGGACGCTGCTCTAACCGTTGAGCTAGAGGGGCAACAGCAACACAGTATACAGCATATTCGGACCAATCGCCACCACGGGCGTCGGACGGGCGTCGAAATGGCCTTCGGAGTGTTGGTGTGCCTACAATCGAAACCATGTCATGTACCACAATTCTTGTAGGCAAAAAAGCAAGTTACGACGGTTCGACCATCATCGCCCGAGATGACGACTCTGGTTCGGGACGTTACGATCCCAAGAAATTCGTAGTCGTCGCACCGCAGGAGCAGCCGCGGCACTACCGCAGTGTGCTGAGCCACGTTGAAATCGACCTTCCCGACAATCCATGCCGGTACAGCATCGTACCGAACGTGCTTCCAAATCGTGGAATCCTTGCGGAAGCTGGCGTCAACGAACGCAACGTGGCCATGAGCGCCACCGAAACCATCGCCGTCAACGAGCGCGTGCTCGCCGCCGACCCGCTGGTCGCACTGCAGTCGGCCGACGAAGCCAATGGTAAGCCGGAAACCCCAGGCGGCATCGGCGAAGAAGACATCATCACCCTCGTGCTGCCGTACGTCAACACCGCGCGCGAAGGCGTGAAACGTCTGGCCGAACTGCTCGAAACGTACGGAACGTACGAATCGAACGGCATCATCATTTCCGACGTGGACGAAATCTGGTACGTCGAAACCATCGGCGGCCACCATTGGATCGCCCGTCGCGTGCCGGACGACAAATGCGCCATCATCCCCAACCAGCTCGGCATCGACTATTTCGACTTCGACGACGCCTTCAGCGACGCGCGCGAATTCATGTGCAGCGCCGATCTGCAGGAATTCATCGAAACACACCATCTTGGGCGCGCGGCGGGTACGCAGGGCGGCATGAACGGCGGCCACTGCAACCCGCGCATCGTATTCGGCACCGCCACCGCGAAGGACCACATCTACAACACGCCGCGCGCTTGGTATATGTACCGCTATCTCGATCCGGCCGACGCGGAAAACCTTACCCCTGAATCGGACGACATTCCATGGTGTCTCGAACCGGAGAATGCCGTGACCGTCGAGGATGTCGACTTCCTGCTCGGTTCGCACTTCGAAGGCACCCCGTATGACCCGTACGGTACGCAGGGAACTGAGGAAAGCCGCCATCGCTATCGTCCGATCGGCATCAACCGCACCGGGCACATGGTGGCCATGCAGATTCGCCCGTACGCGCCCGTCGAAAGCCGTTCGATCATGTGGATTTCGTACGGTTCCGGCGCGTTCACCACGTCCGCCCCGTTCTATGCGAACGTCGACGACACCCCCGCCTACCTGCGCGACACCACGCCGGAAGTCTCCACGGACTGCCTGTATTGGACGAACCGCCTGATTGCAACGCTCGCCGACGCGCACTTCTACGAGACCAGCAACGCGGTCGAGGGCTTCTCGGAAGATGTCCGTTCCTTCGGCCACCGTCTGGTGGAACGTACGGATGATGCGCTTGCGATTGCCGGCGCAACGGACGCCCCGTCCGTCACCGCCCGTCTCGCGGCGGCCAATGACGAGATGGCGGACTACCTGCGGAAGCGCAATACGAAGCTGCTCGGCGACGTGCTGTACACGTCCAGCAATCTCATGCACAACAGTTTCGCCATGTCGGATCGCTGGAACTAAGCCCGCTGGTGCTTTCCGTGTCCGTTTCTCCCGAATCGGACA
>UMHI01014594.1_pt1 | contig 16012 bp, 12 predicted proteins | sample 1965481 | NCBI WGS metagenome assembly UMHI01 (sample SAMEA4836093, study PRJEB28245) | human gut metagenome | biome: gut microbiome; material: fecal sample | place: Denmark | collected 2008 | reverse complement strand
AAAGCCACTACGCTTTCAAGTCTAACTTTTTGGGGTCACCACAGATCATAAATTCTGCGTATTTTTAGCTTTTTTTCTTCATCATATTTTGATGCGTCTGCTGCATAATAATCGTGTGTTTCGTTTTGGATATTTCGCACGGACTGAATATTTTTTTCATTAAGATATGAGTTGACTGCATCCGGAAGACCGCCTATAAGCAGATATTTTTGAAAATAATCCATCATTTTATTGTGCATATTTTCATCAAGTGATTGTAATTCTTTGAATTTATTTTGCACTGCGGAGATTACAAATTCATTCATTCCGTTAGCATACAAAAATTCTTCAAAATCGAGCGGATACATTCGTACTTTACGAATACTTCCTATAGGAATTGATGTTGTTTGCGACAATGTTACACCCAAAAGCGAGCCGCTTGCTATATATGTGAACTTATTATCTTGAGATAAAAACTTAAGCAGTGTAAGTAAATGCGGATATGCCTGAATTTCATCTATAAATATTAATGTGTCGGATTTAGCTTTCATTTTATTGCCTGCAATCATACTTACTTGCAAATAAAAATCTTCAATAGTTTTTGTATTGGCAAAAAGACGGTCGCCTATGGAATCTTCAACCATATTTATTTCAATAAAATTTTCAAATAATCTTTGACCTACATAACGAATAATATATGTTTTTCCGACCTGCCTTGCGCCGTCAATCAAAAGAATTTTCTGAGTGTCAGATTTTAAATGTTCTTCAATCAATTTTTCGATTTTTCTGTAGAGCATATCATTTCCTCCGTTCTGACTTTTCAAGTAAATTTTATCACAAATAATCTGACTTTTCAATAATATGATGTCGAATAAATTATGACTTTTCAAAGTTTGTGTGTGTGGGCAAAGCCCGCAAGACTTTAAAAAGCTTTGATCTGATTTTTTATTATTTAAGCAATGCAAAAGGGCTGTCCCAAAACGTGACAGCCCAAAATTATTTACGCTATATTTATATACAACCTAAAACGATTAAGCCATATCAGCGATAGCAGCCTGAGCAGCAGCAAGTCTTGCGATCGGCACACGGAATGGTGAACATGATACATAGTCAAGACCAATCTTATGACAGAACTCAACTGATGATGGGTCACCGCCGTGCTCACCGCAGATACCTACGTGGAGCTTGTTGTTTACTGGCTTACCAAGCTTAATAGCTGTTTCCATGAGCTTGCCAACACCTGTCTGGTCGAGCTTAGCGAATGGATCGTTCTCGAAGATCTTTGCATCATAGTAAGCATTGAGGAACTTACCTGCGTCATCTCTTGAGAAGCCGAATGTCATCTGTGTAAGGTCGTTTGTACCGAAGCAGAAGAAGTCAGCCTCTGTAGCGATCTCGTCAGCTGTAAGAGCAGCTCTTGGAATCTCGATCATTGTACCAACTTCGTACTCAAGCTCGATGCCTGCAGCTGCGATTTCAGCGTCAGCTGTTTCAACAACCATCTTCTTAACATACTTAAGTTCCTTAACCTCGCATACGAGCGGAATCATAATTTCAGGCTTAACTGTCCAATCAGGATGAGCCTTCTTAACATTGATAGCTGCACGGATAACAGCCTTTGTCTGCATCTTAGCAATTTCAGGATATGTTACTGCAAGACGGCAGCCACGGTGACCCATCATTGGGTTGAACTCGTGGAGTGAAGCAATGATAGCCTTGATTGTGTCAACGCTCTTGCCCTGAGCAGCAGCAAGCTTCTCAATGTCAGCTTCCTCTGTAGGAACGAACTCGTGGAGTGGCGGATCAAGGAATCTGATTGTAACCGGGTTACCCTCAAGAGCCTCATAAAGAGCCTCGAAGTCGCCCTGCTGGTAAGGAAGAATCTTCTCAAGAGCAGCTTCTCTCTCTTCTACTGTATCAGAGCAGATCATCTCTCTGAATGCAGCGATTCTGTCCTCTTCAAAGAACATATGCTCTGTACGGCAAAGACCGATACCCTCGGCACCGAGCTCACGAGCCTTTTTAGCATCAGCAGGTGTATCAGCGTTTGTTCTAACCTTAAGCTTTCTGTACTTGTCAGCCCAGCTCATAATTCTGCCGAACTCGCCTGCGATAGTAGCGTCAACAGTTGGAATAACACCGTCATAGATGTTACCTGTTGAACCGTCGATTGAAATGTAGTCACCCTCGTGGAACTCTTTGCCTGCGAGTGTGAACTTCTTGTTAGCTTCGTCCATGTTGATGTCGCCGCAACCTGATACGCAGCAAGTACCCATACCACGAGCAACAACAGCAGCGTGTGATGTCATACCGCCACGAACTGTGAGGATACCCTGTGAAGCCTTCATACCTGTGATGTCCTCAGGTGAAGTCTCAAGACGAACGAGAACAACCTTCTCGCCCTTTGCGTTCCAAACCTCAGCATCTTCAGCTGTGAATACAACCTTACCGCAAGCAGCACCCGGTGAAGCACCAAGACCCTTGCCGATTGGTGTAGCAGCCTTAAGAGCAGCAGTATCAAACTGTGGGTGGAGAAGTGTGTCGAGGTTACGAGGGTCGATCATAGCAACTGCCTCTGCCTCTGTTCTCATGCCCTCGTCAACAAGGTCACAAGCAATCTTAAGAGCAGCCTGAGCTGTTCTCTTACCGTTTCTTGTCTGGAGCATATAGAGCTTCTTGTTCTCAACAGTGAACTCCATATCCTGCATATCTCTGTAGTGATCCTCAAGAGTTTTGCAAACAGTCTGGAACTGAGCAAATGCCTCAGGGAATGTTTCAGCCATCTGAGCGATTGGCATTGGTGTACGAACACCTGCAACTACGTCTTCGCCCTGTGCGTTTGTAAGGAACTCACCCATGAGCTTCTTTTCACCTGTAGCAGGATCTCTTGTAAATGCAACACCTGTACCGCAATCGTCACCCATGTTACCGAATGCCATTGACTGTACGTTTACTGCAGTACCCCATGAATAAGGAATATCGTTATCACGACGATATACGTTAGCTCTTGGGTTATCCCATGAACGGAATACAGCCTTGATAGCGCCCATAAGCTGCTCCTTAGGATCGTCAGGGAAGTCAACGCCGATTTTAGCCTTGTACTCTGCCTTGAACTGTGAAGCGAGCTCCTTAAGATCGTCAGCGTCAAGCTCAACGTCCTGTGTAACGCCCTTCTTAGCCTTCATTTCGTCGATAAGCTCTTCAAAGTACTTCTTACCAACTTCCATAACTACATCAGAATACATCTGAATAAATCTTCTGTAGCAGTCCCAAGCCCAACGAGGGTTGTTAGACTTCTTTGCAATAACTTCAACAACTTCTTCGTTAAGACCGAGGTTGAGGATTGTATCCATCATACCTGGCATTGATGCTCTGGCACCTGAACGAACCGAAACGAGGAGCGGATTCTCTAAGTCACCGAACTTCTTGCCTGTGATCTCTTCCATCTTGCCGATGTACTCGTTGATCTGACCCTGAATTTCTTCGTTAATCTCTCTGCCGTCCTCATAGTACTGAGTACAAGCCTCTGTTGTAATTGTAAAGCCCTGTGGTACAGGAAGTCCTAAACTTGTCATTTCTGCAAGGTTAGCACCCTTACCGCCGAGAAGCTCACGCATGTTAGCATTACCTTCTGAGAAAAGGTATACCCATTTGTTTGCCATTTTGGTAATCCTCCTAAAATAATAAATTATACGGCTGTGGCGAAAATTGTGTCAAAATTCGCCCGCTTGTATAAGCCTACACATAATTATAACAAAGTTTGTTCAAAATAGCTATAGATTTTTTAAAATTTTTTCCTATAAAATTCAATTTTATACTTCATCAATATTGTATAAATCGTTTAAATTTACCCCTAATGTTGTTTTTTTGTAAAATACTCTTGAAATTTGTATTTTTTATGCGATAATATTAATATGTCTTGTTGTGTGTACATATTAAAGTAAACACACAAATTACAGAATACCAAGGAGATTACATATGAGTAATTGTGCGATTATTCTTGCGGGCGGCGAAGGCAAGCGTATGAAAAGCGACAAGCCGAAAACACTTTCGCTCGTACTTGGCAAGCCTATGCTTGAGTGGGTTATTTCTTCACTTAAAAAGGCAGGCATTAATGACATCTGCATTGTAAAGGGCTTTAAAAAAGAATGTATAGATGAATTTGTGTCAACACTTGATTTTAAGGTTGAAACGGTTTATCAGGCAGAGCGACTCGGTACAGGCCACGCAGTAATGATGGCTAAAGATTTTCTTGAAAGTCACAAAGGCGACAGCGTGGTGATTTTAAACGGCGACGCACCTTTTATGGACAGCAAAACCATTGAAAAGTCACTTGAACAGCACATAAACACTCAATCAAGTGCAACTGTAATTTCCGCAATGGTTGACGACCCTACAGGCTACGGCAGAATTGTCCGTGACGAAAACGGCGATGTAAAGTCAATCGTAGAACAGAAAGACGGCAGTGAAGAAATCCTTAAGATTAAGGAAGTAAATTCGGGCGGTTTCTGGTTTGACGCAGAAAAGCTTTTGTCTGTGCTCGGCAGAATTTCATCCGATAATAATGCAAAGGAATATTATTTGCCCGACGCATTAAAACTTTTGCTTTCGGACGGCTGTAAGGTAGGCGCTTATACCGCAGAGTGCAGCGACACAGTGCTCGGCGCAAATGATCCCGCACAGCTTGAGGAGCTTAACAATATTGCAAAAGACAGGGGATATACCTGTTAAGATAATAGTAGAATACAAACTATAGAGTAAAAAGGAGCGATTACAATGAATTTTCACGGAAAAGACATTAAAATCTTTACCGGAAGCTCAAATGTAAATGTAGCCAAAGGAATTGCAGGTAGCCTTGGAGTTCCGCTTGGTAAGAGCGAATGTACTCAGTTTTCTGACGGTGAAATAGCAGTTTCTCTTCAGGAATCTGTAAGAGGCAGCGATTGCTTTATCGTTCAGTCAACTTGCACTCCGGTAAATGACAATTTAATGGAAATGCTTATTATGATTGATGCCATGAAGCGTGCTTCCGCTGCAAGAATTACAGCAGTTATGCCTTACTTCGGCTACGCAAGACAGGACAGAAAAGCTAAGGCAAGAGATCCGATTTCGGCAAAACTTTGTGCTGACATCATCACATCAGCAGGTGCCGATCGTGTGCTTACAATGGATCTTCACGCAAACCAGATTCAGGGCTTCTTTAATATCCCTGTTGACCACCTCTATGGTTCTCCTATCCTTGCTAACTATATGAGAGAGAAAATCGGCGGAAACTTTGATGAATACATCGTTGTTTCTCCTGACCTCGGTTCGGTTACCCGTTCAAGAAACTTTGCGTCTAAGATTGGCACAGGTCTTGCTATTATTGATAAGAGAAGACCAAAGGCTAATGTTTGCGAAGTTATGAACATCATCGGTGACGCAAGAGGCAAAAAGGTTATCCTTGTTGATGATATGATTGACACAGCAGGCACACTTTGCAACGCAGCAAACGCTATAGTTGAAAAGGGCGGTGCTACTGAAGTTTATGCTTGTGCTACACACGCAGTTCTTTCAGGTCCTGCTATCGAGAGAATTAAGAACAGCGCAATCAAAGAGGTTGTTCTTCTTGATACAATCCCTGTTCCGCAGGAGAAGATGATTGACAAGTTCACAATTCTTCCTGTTGCTCCTACATTTGCAGAGGCTATCGCAAGAATTTACAATGACAAGCCGTTTACACCTGCATTTGGTTAATGAACCGAAAATTAAATAGCGATTATACAGGCGGGTTTCAAATAACCCGCCATTTCGCCGTTAAAAAGGTTTTGGGTTGTAACGACAAACAAACTAAATTTATATATAAACACAAACCATAGTTTATTAGCAGTTATTCAGACTGCACGAGGTATAATAAGAAAATGAGTTTTTTTAATTTAACATTTAACAATAACGAAAATACAGAAATCGTTGATAAATTTATTGACGAATACGCTCAATGGCACAATACGGGAAAAACTCCCGATATGGGCTCTCTTGATGTAAACTACACTCTTGAACTTCAGAAAAAAAGACTTGATGAAAATAATGTCAGAAAAGAAGTTGTGTTTGATACAAAAGAAAGCTCGTTTAAGCAGGCGCTCAAGTGCTTTACCGTCACCGACAGAGGCGACTACAAAAGTGATGTTGCCTGTAAAGACTATAAGGTGACAGAAACCTTTTTTGTAAATAATAAAAAGAAAAAGAAAAGAAAGAATAAACGCAACTTTTATGCTACCATCACAAGACTTTTAAATCAAAATGCAGGCGGTGCGGTTGCGTGCCCAAACTGCGGCGCTATCAGTGATGTGCAGGACTTACTTACAGGCTGTAAAAGCTGCGGAACAAGATTTATTATTAACGATTTGTTCCCTAAAGTTACCAACTTTTATGCAATCAAAGAAGTTGCAGGCGGAAAAAAAGTAGTAAAAAATTCAGCTATAGCCGTTGTTTTGATTACTATGTTTGCGTTTGCCGGCAGTTTGTTTTTTATAAATTACAAAAACGGCAATCTTTTGCCTGAAAACAGTGATTTCATAATGAATATTATAATCTGTACTTTATACGGACTTATAGGCGGTGCGTTTTGCGGATATCTTTTGTGGGGCTTAGGTATGTTTATGTACCTTATATTCGGCGCAATAAAAAGTATGTTTTTGCTTGGCCCTCATATAAAGGCAAAGACAAAACTGCCAAAACTTATGCGACAGATTGACCCGAATTTTTCTTATGAATTTTTTATCGGCAAGGTTATAAATCTTATTAAACTGATGATATTCAGTGACGATTACACTAATCTTGCGGCATATGACGGCAAGCCTATGCAAAATAAATTTAAAGACATAATAGATGTAAAATACGATTCAACCGTTAAATTTAACGGATTTAAAATAAACGGATCTTATTGTTATGTCGATATTACGGCATATACCACGGTTTTGAAAATTGATTGCGGAGATGTAAAAAAAGCAAAAGAAAAATTCAGAATTGTTGTTTGCAAAAACATTAATGCAATAGCCGATGCAGGTTTTTCTATTAAAAAGGTAAGCTGTAAAAGCTGCGGCGGCAGTTTTGACGCTACAAGAGAGCATAATTGCCCTTATTGCGGTAATCCTTACCACCTCGGCAATGACGATTGGGTTGTAATTGAATTTAATAAAGAATAATTTATATAAAGGAAGGTATTTATGTTTGGTAATAAAAAGAGCTTTGGCGGCGGTGTCGAGCTTTTGGTAGTAGGACTCGGAAACCCCGATAAAAAGTACGAAAACACCCGTCATAACGCAGGCTGGCTTGCGATTGATGCAATAGCCGAGAGTCTTGACTGCAAGGTAGACAGAGTAAAATTTAAAAGCTATGTCGGCGAATGTAATATAGCAGGCAGAAAGGCAATGTTTATGAAACCTACCACATATATGAACAACAGCGGTCAGGCGGTGGTAGAGGCGATGAATTTCTACAAAATTTCACCTGAAAATGTGATAGTATTATTTGACGATATATCCCTCGATGTCGGTAAAATGCGTATTCGCTCAAAGGGCAGTGACGGCGGACAGAGAGGAATGAAGAGTATTATATATTTAAGCGGCAGTGATAAGTTCCCACGAGTTAAAATAGGAATCGGCGCAAAGCCTACACCCGAGTGGGATTTAGCGGATTGGGTGCTTTCAAGATTTTCCGATGATGAACAGAAGAAGCTTGCGCAGGTATTTGAAAATGCCGCAAAAGCCGTTGAACTTATGGCAGACGGAAAAATCGACAGAGCAATGAATTTATTTAATTAACATTTTTACAAAACAATGTTGAAAAAATCGGTAATCATCCCAATTTTTGATAAATAAAAAGTGAACAAAAAATTAAAGCAAGATGAATTATGAAATTTTTAGTTGATGTTTTTAAAAACAGTGAGGTTTTTAACTCACTCGAAAAAGCTGTTGTGCGTGGCGGCAGTGTTTGCGCTACGGGACTTTCCGCCGTTCACAAGGCACATATTATCTATTCGCTGTGTTGCCGCAAGAGCACCACAGCCTTTTGTGTTGCCTCCGACGAGCGAGAGGCGCAGACAATCTGCAATGACCTTGCAAGTATGGGTATGCGTGCTTATTTTTACCCCGAGCGTGATTTTAATTTCAGAGATATTCAGAGCGCCTCAAGAGAGTACGAACACGCAAGACTTAAGGTACTGCTCAAACTTATTGACGGCGAATGTGATGTAGTTGTCAGCTGTATTGATGCAGTGTCGCAGTTCACAGTGCCAAAGGAATTTTTGAGGGACTGTGTTCTGACTTTAAAAGAAGGCCTTGAAATCAGTATAGAAAAAGCCGTACGAACACTTACCCTGCTCGGATACGAGCGTTTTGATGCGGTAGAGGGCAGCGGTCAGTTTTCTGTAAGAGGCGGTATTCTTGATTTCTTTATGCCTGATGCCGAAAATCCTGTTCGTGCGGAATTTTGGGGTGATGAAATCACCGACCTTTCTTTCTTTGATATTGATACACAGCGAAGAGGGGAAAAGGCAGGCGAAATCCGTCTTTCGCCGTCTGCGGAGGTAATTATTGAGGACAGAACGGTGCTTGCCGACAAAATAGAAAATCTTGCAAAAGGCGTGCGAGGCAAAAAAGCTCCGCAGGTTAAGGAAACACTGCTTTCGGAGGCGGACAGCATCAGGTCGGGCGCAATGCTTTCAAATACCGACAAGTTTATTCCGCTTTTATATGATAAAGCCGAAACCTTATTTGATTATCTCGACAGAGATACTTTGATTTTCACTTCGGAGTTTAACAATATTTCAGAGCGTGGCAGAGCAATGGACTTCAGAAATGAAGAAACCGTAAAATCCGCCTTTGAGGACGGCATTCTTTGCAGAGGTCTTGACAAGTATTCACTCACTTTTGCGGAATGTGTTGATATTTTTACTTCTCACGGCATTGTTATGCTTGAGGGCTTTGTGCACGGTTCAACAACAATTCCTCTCAGAAAAATAGTATCGTTTTCCGCAAAACAGCTTTCTGTATGGAATGGCTCATACAAACAGCTTGAAGAAGACTTAAACGGTATGCTCACTGCAGAAAGCTGCGGTGTTGTGCTTGCGGGAACGGACAAGGCGGCAAAAAACCTTTGTGATTCGCTTAGAAATGACGGTATTCCCGCACAGTATGCCGATAAGTTGTCGGAAATAAAGAAAAACGCATTATTTGTATTGCCCGGTACTTTGAGCGCAGGCTTTGAATATCCGCTCGAAAAATTCTTTATTATCACACAGGGGCATATTTCGTATGTGCCGAAAAAGAAAGCAAGAAAGAAAATATCAAAGGACAGTCGGGAGGTTTACAGCCTTTCGGAGCTTTCGCAGGGCGATTATGTGGTACACAGCGTTCACGGTATAGGTATTTTCGGCGGTATCCGTAAAATTGATACCCACGGAATTGTAAAAGACTATATCAAGATTGAGTATGCAAAGGGCGATGTTCTTTATGTGCCCGTAACTCAACTTGATATGGTTGCAAAATATATCGGCCCGTCCGAAAACAGTCGTGTAAGGCTTAATAAGCTCGGCTCGCAGGATTGGCAGAAAGCAAAGTCAAGAGTAAAAGCATCTGTAAAGGACATTGCAAAGGAGCTTATTGCACTTTATTCCGCAAGAATGAAAGCAAAGGGCTATGCTTTTTCACAAGATAACGAATGGCAGCACGATTTTGAGGCTAAGTTTGAATACGAAGAAACTCCCGACCAGCTTAGGTGCTGTGAAGAAATCAAGACGGATATGCAGAAAACCTCACCGATGGACAGACTTTTGTGCGGTGATGTAGGTTTTGGCAAAACAGAGGTGGCACTGCGAGCGGCATTTAAGTGCGTTGCGGATTCAAAACAATGCGCATTGCTTTGCCCGACAACAATTCTTGCGTGGCAGCATTACCAGACTGTGTGCAAGCGCTTTGAGGGCTATCCGATAAGAATTGAATTGCTGTCACGATTCAGAACGGCAAAACAACAGAAAGAAACTATAGAAAAGCTAAAGCGTGGAGAGGTAGATTTGGTGGTCGGCACGCACAGACTTGTGCAAAAAGATGTGGAGTTCCGTGACCTCGGACTTGCAATCATTGACGAGGAACAGCGCTTTGGCGTGGCACAAAAGGAACGCTTTAAGGAGCTTTGCAAAAATGTAGATGTTCTTACTCTTTCGGCTACACCTATTCCAAGAACTCTCAATATGGCAATGAGCGGTTTAAGAGATATGAGTGTAATCGAGGAAGCGCCACGAAACCGTCAGCCTGTACAGACTTATGTTCTTGAACATGACGATGCGGTAATTAACGAGGCTATCCGCAAGGAACTGAGAAGAGGCGGACAGGTTTTCTACCTGCATAACGATGTTGCGACTATTGAATCCTGTGCCTCAAGAATTCTTGAGGCTGTGCCCGAGGCAAAAATAGCCATAGGTCACGGCAAAATGAAAGAGCACGAACTTAGCGAAGTATGGCGAATGATGATTGAACAGGAAGTAAATGTATTAGTATGCACCACTATAATAGAAACGGGTGTTGACCTGCCGAACGCAAATACGCTAATTATAGAAAATGCGGACAGAATGGGACTTTCACAGCTACATCAGCTAAGAGGACGAGTAGGCAGAAGCAACCGCAGAGCCTATGCTTATCTTACATTCCGCAAAAACAAAGTGCTTACAGAAATTCAGCAAAAGCGCCTTGCCGCTATCAGAGAATTTACCGAATTTGGAAGCGGATTTAAAATCGCAATGCGAGATCTTGAATTAAGAGGCGCAGGAAACATTATGGGTGCTCAACAACACGGACATATGGAATCTGTCGGATACGATATGTATCTTAAGCTGTTGGGCGAGGCAGTAAGCGAAGAAAAGGGCGAAGCCGCACAGTCTGCCGACCTTGATTGTCTTATTGATATTTCGGTAAATGCGCACATTCCGGAGAGCTATGTAGAAAGCCTTACTCTCCGACTTGATGTATATCGCAGAATCGCCGATATACGCAACAAAGAGGACAGCCTTGATGTTAAGGACGAACTCAAAGACCGTTTCGGCGAAATTCCCGAATCCGTGCTCGGACTTATTGATATTGCGCTTATAAGAAACTGTGCAAACGCAATGGGTATTTACGAAATCAGGCAGACGGATACCAATGTTTTACTGTTTGTCAAAGAGATAAAATCGCCGAAGGTTATAGAACTTCTTTCAAGGCTCAACGGCAGAGCAATGCTGTCTGCGGGCAACAAACCGTACATTACAATAAGATGCGGCGGCGGTTCATCGCTTGATATGCTCAAAAAAGTATTTAAAATCTGACAGTTGTCTGAAAACTTTGCCGAAAAAGCAATAAATTTTAGAAAATATATAGACAATACAAATTTTTTTGTGTATAATCATAAAGTACGCACCCTGTCATTTTACGGGTGAAATAGAATTTTTTAAGGACGGTAAATATTATGAAACCATATGCAAAGATCGGTTCATTGTTGCTTGCACTGATTATTGCTGTTGCAGCGGTTGGCTGCACTCCAATCAGCCTTAATGCAGAATGGGCTTACAGGACAGATAAAGTAGAATTGCCAATCGGCGTTTACAGCTACTCGCTTAAAACAGCTTACTCACAAGCTCAAAATTATGCGTCGAAACTTGCTTCATATGATGAGGCCTCCGATTCATGGCTTGACTTTGAGATTACAGACGATGACGGCGACAAGGCGATTGCAAGAGATTGGATCAAAAACGAGGCAGAAACAATGTGTCTTAATTACATTGTGACTGACAACCTCGTTGAGGAGCTCGGCATTGATATGAGCGGCGCTACCGCAGATTCGGCTAAAAAAACAGCCGAGGAATATTGGACAGTAGGCCCTTACGCTTCATACGGCTACTATATGCCTTATAAAGACCAGTACGAGCCTTACGGTGTTTCTTTTGAAAGCTTTGAATATTGCACAACACTTTATAACACAAAATACACAGCAGTATTTGAAAAGCTCTACGGTGAGGGCGGTTCAAAAGAGGTAAAGGATGACGAATTTATTTCATACTTTACAGAAAACTATACAGACTATAAGTACATAAAAGCAAATCTTTATGAGTCAACAACCGACGAGTCAAACAACAGCAAAGATGCAGCGCTTTCCGACGAAGACGCAAAGAAGATTACAGACGAGTTTGACGGTTACGCAAAGGAACTTAATAACGGTACTTCTTTTGACGATGTTGTAAATAAGTGCAAGACAGCTAACTCACTTACAGACGATCCGTCAACATCAGCTGTAGAAAACCTTAAAAGCAGTTCACTCGGCGATGAGCTTAAGATAGCTCTCGGCGAAATGAAAGCGAACGAGGCTAAGACAGTTAAGGTAGGTTCAGGCAATACAGCAGTTTATTACCTTATCTATAAGGGTGACATCAACTCAGACATTGACAGCTATGTTTACGATTCAACACAGCGCAACAAATTGCTTGCAGATATGAAAAAAGACGAGTTTGCAAAGTATGTTGATGACCTTGCTCAAAAGACAGATTGCGAAAAGAACCAGTCTGTACTCGACCAGTACAAGCCTGAGCTTTACTTTGTAAAACCTGAAAGCTCATCAGCAAGCTCAAGTTCTTCAAGCTCAAGTTCTTCAAGTTCATCTTCTTCAAAGTAAAAGTTTAAAAATCAAAATGCCACACAGCCTTTGTGTGGCATTTAGTGCAGATATTTTCAACCGATTAATAACCTTTTAAATATATGAAAGGAGTCAACAGTATGAAAAGAAAAATAATTGCTTTAATTTCCGTACTTGCACTCAGTTTTTCTGTATTTGCTTTTTCGGTAAGTGCGGTTGAAGGCGAAGAAAGCGGCGGAGAAATTATTGAAACCGAGCCTGCTCCCGAGCCGGAACCGACATATGAGCCGGAACCCGAGCCGGAGCCGACATACGAGCCGGAACCCGAACCGACATATGCTCCCGAGCCTGAACCGACATATGCTCCCGAGCCGGAACCGGAGCCTACAGAACCTTATTATGAAGAGCCTACTTACAGTTATGATGATAAGCCATACTACAGCGACGGCGACGATGTATATGTAGGCGGCGGTCAGTCAACATATACTGTACCCGAAACCACTGCGCCTCCTGCACAGATGTATTCTGTAAGCAAAGATACTATTGACGATAAAACGCTTTCACAGAGCGATTGGAACGATATTTCCGCAAATCTCAAAAACGCATCTCTTACCGACAGCGACGGCGATGATTTCAACTTTATCAAGAAAAACACAAGTAAATCCGATAACGGACATTGGATGCTTTATGCAGGTATTGTGTGTTTGATTTTAAGTGTTGCAGGTATTGTTTACTTTATTATTGCTACAGTAAAGAGCCGTGGCAGATACAAATTTGCTCCAGCAACAGGTAAAGCAGGCAAAACCAAAAAGAGAAAATTTGACACCGCAGATGTAGAACTTCCAAAGCAGGATGTATCAAAAGGCGGTACAAAATTTAAGCATTAATTAAAATTTTATCCCGATAAAGTGCGACTTTATCGGGATTTTTGCTTTAATTTGGGTAAAATAACGGTTGAGAGATAGACTTAAAAATTTAGGTCAAGCCTTTTTAAAGGCTTGCGGGTTTGGGCAGCGCCCATAAAATTTTTCAATATAACAATTTCTCGGACGCAAACAGCTTGAATGTTTGCGTGCTAAAACTAAGTTTGTTAAAACAGGCGATAGCCTTTTAGAAAAGAATTTATTTATTCATTGTTTAATGAGTGGCTTTTCTTGATGCTGTCGCTTTTAAAGACTAACGCTGTTGTGTTCAAGCCGCCAAACAGCGAGCTGTTTGGCTATCGTTAGATTGCACAAGCGGAAAGTATTTGTGGGCTTTGCCCACACCCACGACCTTTGAAAAGGTCGACCAAACTTTTATAATTTTTAAATTTAATTTTCATCTCAACATAAAAAATAGAACTGTGAGCATAAAATACAAAAATCCGCAAAAAATATAACCACCCGGAAAGGTGGTTAATTTTATGAATAGAAAAGAAAGCAAACGCAACGAGCGGTATCCTATTGAACTGCCGTCACGCAACAACGGTTTTGAACATTCACCGATTGTAGATGTTACCGATAACGAAATTTATCCGTATGAACTCAATTCAAGGCGAAATGCGGTATATCAGCCCAATGAAAATATTTCAGAGGTTGTGGCTACCGAAATAGAACCTGATTCGGCAGTGCAAACCATTCACGGACGGCAAATGTAGGAATAAAAACGGGGAAAGTGTCGGCATTTACTGAGCCGACACTTCCGCTCAGTCCCTGTTGTTTTGTAATTATCTGCGCCCTCAACTGGTGAAAGCCGTCTGTAACTATAGCTTTGTTTTCGTTAAGTCCGTTTGCTTTAATTATTTCTTCGGAAAATGCAATATTTTCGCCTGTATTTACCGCTTTGTCTTCTATATAAAGCCTGTCCGGAGAAATCCCTGCCTCGACAATGCAGTTGTACATAGCCTGTGCCTCGCTCATCGGTTCATTACTGCCCTGTCCGCCTGTAAGTACAGCTTTTGCATCAGGATTTTCCTGCAAATATCTAACGGCGCTGTTTATTCTGCCTGTAAGCATCATGCTCGGGCCGTTCTCGGTAACTTGAGCGCCAAGTACGATTGCGGTTGCATTTTGTTTTGGCTGTTGTATGCAGGCAAATGTCATTAGCCCCGTAACAATCAAACCGTAGCAAAGAAGTGCGGTAAAGCAAAAATTGATGCCGTACAGAACAATTTTGCCGAATATATTTTTCTTGAGTTTTTCTTTTAATGATTTGTATTTATTGCGTGTGCCGAATACAAAAATCAGCCACACACACAGCAATCCGCCGACAAGATTGCCGATGTTGACAATTCCCCACAGAGCGCCCGATACAAACAACAATAAAAATACAATGGCAATTAAGGTAATTATAACTCTGAATATTTTAAAAGCTTTGTTTTCTTTTTCCACAGCTTATCAGCTCTTTTCGTAAATAATTATAATTATTTTAGCATATAAAGCACAAAAAGGCAATAACTTTTAACTTTGCTTGCAAAATTTTATTGATACCGCAGTGAAAGCGTGATATAATAACTTATTATGCAAGGCGGTGACAATATGAAGTCTGTATTTGCGGGAAACAAAGCGAAGTTTGCTTATTTTTCCTTTATATTTATAATAATTTCAACGGCTATGTACACATTTTATGCCAAAGAACCGCATTGGTGGTATATTGTATGGAATGATATTCTTGCTGTAATTCCGCTGTTTGCGGCAATGCTGTGCGAACATTATTTCAGTAAGAAAAAAGCTGTTCCTGCTGTAATATTTGGATTTTTGTGGTTATTATTCTTTCCAAATTCGCCGTATATGATGACGGATTTAAAATATACAAGCTATTTTAAAGAGTCCGCTTATCTTGAATATGAAAAAATCGGAACGAATGTGACCGCTTGGCTTATTGTGCTGAACTTGACGGTTACGGTTATACTCGGGCTGCTGTTCGGAATGATGTCAATGCGAATAATTCATAAAATAATAAATAAGCGTTTCGGAAAGGTGACGGGTGTTGCTTTTTGTACAATTACGATTTTACTCAGTTCGTTTGCAATTTATATCGGCAGATATGCAAGAGTAAATTCGTGGGATATTGTGCGTCCGATTTTCTTAATTGAAAAATCGTTAAACTCACTGTCGGAATTTTCACCGATTTTTATAGCTTTATTCTGTATAGCCACGGCGATGCTGTATGTGCTTTATTATGCATTTGATAAATTTGTAATAAAACACGATTGATAAACGGTTTTTTGAGAATTTTTAAAAACTACGGTTAATTATATTTATTAAAATAACCGACAAAAACTGCTGTTTGAGTTACAAACCCAAACAGCAGTTTTTATGTTATGTTCTGAATATTTGATATATTGATAAATTGTGGTTTAGCGGAGTATCGGTCGGGCATTGAAATTTAGCTAACGCTAAATTATCCTCCA
>UMHI01034811.1_pt1 | contig 16105 bp, 9 predicted proteins | sample 1965481 | NCBI WGS metagenome assembly UMHI01 (sample SAMEA4836093, study PRJEB28245) | human gut metagenome | biome: gut microbiome; material: fecal sample | place: Denmark | collected 2008 | reverse complement strand
CAGATCTGCGAACCAATAGTCCCACATCATCTAATTCCTTCAACGCTGTTTTTACAGAAGATTTGCATTTATCGATTTGAACAGACAATTCTTCTATTGGAAATATCAGATAAACATTTCCATACTTATCTATCCAGCTATTCTTTCTCGATATCCGTGCCCGGTCATACAAAATCATATAAAGAAATTTTGCATTTTGGGAAATGCGCAGCTTCAGCAAAAACTTCGGAAACTGGAAGTACTGAAGCATCTGCTCTGACTCCTTCATGTATTCATATTTCATTCTTTTCTCGCCTCATTTCTGTTTCTAACTGTTGTAAAAATCATTTTTATGCCGGCTAAAAAATGTCCTTACATATATTCAAAAGATGACGGGCATAAATACAGGTTCTTGATAAAAATTTTTTTATTTTTTCCTGTCCAAAATACCCTTACATAAAACGAAACGCTGAGAGGCATTTTTACAGCCCCCTGATGAAAAATTTTTTATTTTTTCGGTTAATTGAATACTTAAAAACAAAAAAACACTCACCCATTCCAGGTGAATGCCTTATTAAAATTTCCTTATTTTGTTGTCTGTGACGCTTACTCAGAAACGTTTGCGTGTCTGCTAAAATGTAATTGCCAGCAATTATATTTTCACATGGGTATGGGGACGTAACCCCATCAAGTCTGCTACTCGTAAGTAATACAAAATTGTCAAAATGACAATACTGTTTTACACGGGTGGATCTTGCTCTGGTTGTAACGCATGAATTCATACAATAATAGGCTCAAATGGGCACTTTCACCATTTGAGCCTATATATTATATGTCTTTTGGATAATAGCTAAAAAAGTAGCTGTCTAGACTGTATGTTTTTAACATAGAATTGATTTTATGGAAGACAACATGTATTTATCCATAATGTCATTGCATCATTTTTACTTTCGACACCAGAATCATCAGTCATCATTCAATTCACATAAGCCATTCTATAGCCTAATAAATTATGCTTTCTTTTTCGTTCATGATCATGAGGCTTTTTTCGTTTAAATTGTACGATTATACACTCTTTCGCCGGAAGTTCACTTGTTTTAATACTTAATCTTTTGGAATATCTGATGGACATTGTACCCAAGTGTCATCCTCACCAAATTGACAGATCTGCTATTTCTAATTTCTTGTGTAAAAGAAATATCTATTTTTAATGCACATTCAGCAATCTGTAAATACAGTATGCTACCTTTATTTCATCAACACAGATAATCTATCCTTGAAATATTCCGGATACGAATCAAGACAACTAAAGATTTCTTCACTATGAGCTTTCAACATATTAAGTATCTTATCCGTTCCAATATTCGCATCAGATAAAATTTGAGCTAATTCTATAGCTAATAGACGATCATTAAAAACACTCTCACAAATAGAAATTGCCGTCATATTTGGAACGCCATATTTTACTTTCTTTTGTAACAATGTCAAGATGTTCCTTTGATCAACTTGCTCCTCATTTTCTCCGTCAACTTCTATCAGATCACAGATATTGCCGATAAGAAAATTCATTTCATATGAGATTCTTTTATTACATAATGATTCTACTTCTGCAATTCCAATAGTTTCTTTGTTGTTAATTTCCATTGGAGTCTGTCCATCAATCCATTTTTTACAAATGCTTTGTATATGCTCTTGGTATCTAAAGTCTCCACAGATTTGCAGATACAATTCTGTAATAACGTATAATAGTTCTGTTTCTGTATATATCTTCTCTGTAAGTTCATTCTGAACAATCCATTCCTCTATTAGAGAAGACAAACCTATTCCTGACATTGCATTAGAATATCTGCTCAATTTTTCAACAGAATATTGTTGAATATTCTCTTCTATCTTCTGAAAAACTTTAATCAGTAATTCTTTCTCTTTTTCTGTTGCCATAGCATACGCCAATGTATTTGTACAAATATCCACAGCACTTTTCTTACTATCATTGACCAATGTTTCTGTGGAACGTACTAAACACAAATAATTTTCTATATTTGATATAATATCCTGACGCAATAATATTTCCTGCACAATCAGATTTTGTGTTCTTTTGGGATTGGCTTTTAAGTATGCTTTTTCTAACTTCTTTGCGTAATCAAGCAAGAAATCTCTTTCGTCAAGGTGATCTATCACTATATCAATAAATTTCTCACCACTTATGGTCACATCATAATCTATGTTAAAATCCTGGACTAACGCAAGAATAGAACTGCCACAAGGTTCTGTCAATTTTATATCAAATAGCTTCACACAATCATTCCATAAATATCTTCCACCATTTTTCCAGTTGGTACGGTTGTCGTATATTTTGCAATCCGTAATAATAATACTTCCTTCTGTGTATATACCTGCTCGTGCTGTTCTACCCATCAAGTTTTGAAAATCTCGAGCTTTTACTAATTTCAATCCATTTCGAATGCTGGTGACCAATAAATATTTTATCGGGATATTCACCCCCTGTGCAAGCGTCGATGTACACACTACGCAAGAAACATATTTATTCTTCAATGCATGTTCAACAACAAGCTTAACTCCATTTTGAAGATTAGATGAATGAGGCAAAACCCCCAATTCCGCTGCTTTCGTATAATAGTGCTCTGAACCATAATAGCTTTCTATAAATCCCTTGATTTTGGAAAGCTCTGCTTGATTTGTATTATCTTTTAATGCTTTCAAATCATAGTTTCGCTTATCCAAATTTATAATTCTTTCAAATACCGTTTTCATTGAACGTTGCTGCCCAAGATAGATAGCAACACCGCCGTTATGACACAACTTTATTGCATTATAAATGGCCACATCTGTAGATAATGATAAATCTGGAAAGTATTTATTACTTCTTTCTCGGGGTAACTTCATCAATTGTTCAACTCGAAGGATTCGGGGAATATAATAATCTTCATTTGATTTATCATCAGAAAAGAAATGAATATCCCTTTGTGTCGATGAAAATCCTATTGATTTAGGTGTAGATACAATACTATCATCTGTCGCCAAACAACCTCTATCCTCAAACAACCACTGTGCAATATCCCCTGAATTTGGCAATACCGCAGATAGCAAAACCAACTGCTGTTCGCTCGTCATGTTCTGACGTATATGTGTTACTAATAACTCATATGTTGCACCTCTCCCTCCATCATCAAACATATGACCTTCATCAAACACAAATAAATCTATAGCACTTAAGAAAAACGGATCATGATGTAATACATAACTCAGTTTCTCTGGCGTACATATTAGTATCTGCCGTTTAATATCTTCAGAAAACAAATTCCAGAAATCATTTTGAAGTACATCAGAAAACTGATTTATCGTGACATCATTTCCAAAAGCTTTGTACATATCCATTGTTATTTCGTTGCACAACGCTCTTAATGGTGCCACTATAATAGCAATATTCGCTCGTTCAGATAAAAAAGCTGCTCTAATAATTAGTTCAATACTTCTTGTCTTGCCTACCCCTGTCGGAAGTTGAACGATAGAACTTTCTCCACGCAACAATCCCTTTTCGGCTATTAATCTTTGTGCTGGCCATAACATCTTTATTGACATCTTACTTTGTAAATATGACTCCCATTCTTCATCCAAGATACCTGAACTACTCGGCAAAAGACTCCATGACGAATTTTCGCACGCCACAATAATAACTGCCACTAATATATCTACATAAAATATACTATCTGGATCTCCATTCTCGTATATTTCATTTCTATATACCCATAAGTTTGACTTTAATGCTTCTAAAGACTTACCCTTTCCAAAGTAATCCAAGAAAAAATTATTTATTCGCTCATAAGTATCTATAACTCTCAAATATGGCAAATACACTCCACCCAGAAGATAATTATAGATATTCGTCAACAATTTCTGCGGAGATCGCTCCTCATCAATTAAATCAACTACTCTTGCTGCCAACACTTTAGCACTACCAAAATCCTTTCGTAGGAAGTAGGCAGATGCTCCAGATAGCAAAAAATCCCAATCATATTCTGGTCTATCTTTGGACCTAAAAGCTGAATCATAATATTCTGCAGTTGTAATCAAAAGTAACTCCAGCTCTTTTAATTCGTCATGATTATTTTCTATAATGCATTCTGAGTATCGTGACAGCACATAAGTTGTTGGATACGATAATTCATTAGAATTCAGCGGAAAATGTGGATACTCCTGCTTTGAAACATCGTATTCTACCATTTTAGCCTTTGCTTTTTGATATTTTAACATTAAGCCTGCATTTTTCCCAAAAATCATTTACAACACCTCTGGTAAATGTTATGAGCCAATTCCATCAACTTTTTACCATGTACATAAAAAATCAGCTCATTTTTTCTAATTTCAAGTTCTTCACCAGAAAAACCTAATTCTATGGCATCATCTACGTTTTCACGACTACTAACTCCTGCAGCTACATATGTAATACGATAATTATTATCTGGTTTAAATAAAAATCTCTTTACCTCTTCTGCCTCTTCTATTTTGCCCAGTTCTTTTAATCGCTTTCTGCAGTAATTTACTGATCTTGCTAATCGATGTTCATCTTTTCTGGAATCGATAATTGCATTTTTGATTGGTGTGTACTCCATATTAGAGAGGGTAGCTTTAACTTCTGCTGCCACCAATTCATCTTTATCATTTGGAGTTTTATCTTCATTTTTGTACTTATACGCAATGACATCAGTTCCTTGTTGTGAATTGTTTTTTCCTGATCTGTTCTTCAATTTATATCTCGGAACAGAATACTGATGAACAAACTCTAATAAATCGGAAATTAAAATTTCTGTTATGTCTGCAGAACGTACCGTAGCTCCCAATTCTTCTCCTTTTTGTGGAATTACATAATCATGCAAATACTGTTCAATAGTCATTGCATTGTCATCTGCGTCTTCTTTAAGTTCAGTATCTTCTATGTAATTTCTTCGAATGTGCAATGCCCAATCATCAAGAATACTTTCATCATCTTTATAATCAATTTTATAACATTTTAGCGGTATGTCATCTTTAATTACAATACCAGTTTCTTCAACTATCCAATCGATGTATTGTGGTTTTTCCATGTAGTATTCCTTTCCTAACTTTTAACCTTTATACAGCCTTCAACAACATCCGGATTATTCTTAGATGTGATTTTATATGGTATCTCATCAATCTCATTTTTCACAAAAAGGATTGTCGGGAAAGCAACAGTTGTATTATGTTTTATGTAATCTACTTTAAGCTTTACAATATACTTATCTTCACTTGAATAGAATCCATAACAAAACACATCTTTTATCTCATCAGTGAAATCATCACTATAATCCGGAACATATCCTGGCAAACCATATGGACGTGCTCCATACGGAGTTCTTCCATTTTGCTCTGATTCTGAATATTCAATATATTCAGATGTGCCTTCAATTCCGAACAAAATACTCATATCACAATCTGTAAGCAAATATCCCATCTCTGCATTATTAAACTTAGGGAATTCACCTAATGTAAGCAAGGATTCTTTTGGAACCTCAAACGTGATTTCAGCATCTTCGTCGATGGCCTTACCACAATTCTGAATTGCTAATTTAATACAATTCATTCCAGAAAACGCTTTCTCAATCGGAGCCCATTCCAAAGCTTTAGAAATAGTTTCATGCAATCTTTTGATTTTCCAATATTTCTGCTTTTCTTCGGACGTTCCATTCAACTTAAGACCACTGAGTGGATTTGATGTTAAAGTATCTTTGTTTAAATTTCCAAGTTCAAAAAAGGAATCGGACAACTCACACTTCAACTGTTCGGCCACAGCAGTAATAAACTCTTTCTCACCTTTATCTATGTCAACAGGGCTTGTAAATCCAGCAAAAAAAGTATTGGCTGTAACAGATCTACCACTTACATTCATATCAGAAATCTCCTGATACATATTCTTAATCGAAGTAATGTATTCTTTCATGGTAATCTCTGCATTTAACACGAATGGGCATACCACCGCTTCTTCAGTCAATCTTCCATTTTCGTCAATACCTAATAACTTTAACTCAGAACGATATTCATTGGCTGTTTCACTTACCCTCTTTTCTGTCAAAAAATGCATGGAAAGATGGGCAAAAAACATCTTTTTAAATTCTTCGTCGGATGAATAAGTGAAATATATTCCTTTGTCTTTATATTTGTCACGGAATGCTTGTATTTTCTCATAGCCGTCACCATTTATTTTTGATGGTGGGATAGGCTTATCCGAAAAATACATAAACACTTGTTTTCCAGATTGAAGCATAATTTCAATTTCTTCTTCTGTTCCAGAACCATACTCATCAGTAGGTGAGCCAAATCTTGTCCAAAAAATCGCAACTGCTGCATCACATTTATTTACAAACTGCTCGTTAAGTAATGCCTGTGGTTTTCCTCCAGACTGAGCATAAGAACTCTTACTCCAATGGCGAGTTTTTATTGTGATTCCTATAGTTTCAGCATATAATTCATTAAACTCATCTACTGCAGCTTCAATCAATGTAACTTCTTCCTTAATATCACCTGGGCAAGAAATCAAAAGGTTATACAATGTCACATTTTGAGCCATTGATTACACCTCCCAAACAGTTTCATCCCCACAAATGTTACGAATTTTAAGGCGGAGAGGTTTCTTTGTGTTGCGGATGTAACCATCCCAGAACTCCTTGGTTTTATTGCCGTCTACGATAACATAGCCATTTTTATCAATCTTGATTTCACTATCAGAATGCCACTCCCCACCGGTCGCAGTGCAATCCAGACTAAGGAATTCAATAAGTTCCAAGCCTTCTTCACTGATTTCAATCGGTTTATACGGTTTCTTCGCAGAAGAATTAAGGAATGCTTTCTGATTAAATTCTGCAATTTTAGACAACACACGATCACTCATAAATTTATCAATAGCAACAGCATATCCGCCTGCAATTTCTTCTGCATGGAATTCTGCATAATCACCAATGACAACATCATCAAGAATTGATTTAAGATCACGCAATTCAATTTCTACAGTCGTACTGTCATCTTCTTTGATGAAATTCATAATCTCCACTTCATCAGTAATGTCGATATAGTAAACAATAACCTTTTTAATATTATTATCCAATTCCGGAATAGCCTGATGGATAATACGGTTCATGGTCACTTTATCAAGAAGTTTTGATGTACTATCCATTAGATTTGGTACATAAACAGGAATTGTACCAAGCTTGCTGTCAGAGATAGCACCTTCCCAGAAAGAATCCAGAGAATCTTCATTTTTCAAGCCAGGAATCAAAGATTTAATTTTATCCATTGTTTGAACCGGATTACGGTAAAGCTGTACACCATCTTTAATTTCAAGAACATCAAATTCAGCACCATCAGAAACGAGACGGTCACGAGTTGTCTGGATTGAATTAAGTCCAATATCACTTGTAATAAATTTTCGGTTTGATTTATGAGAAACTGCTGCTGTAACTCCACTTCCCGCAAAGAAATCTGCGACTATATCATTTTCGTTGGATGATGCACTAATAATACGTTCTATCAAAGCCTCCGGTTTTTGTGTCGCATAATCCACTTTTTCATTAGCCTGAGAATTGATTGGATTAACATCTAACCACATTGATTGTGCGGGCATACCAGGCAGTTCATCTAAATATACTTTCGACCTAATACCACCACTTTTAGTGATATGAATTCTACCTTCTCGGTCCATTCGTTCCATTGTTTCAAGTGGCATTCTCCATAAAGAACGATATCCTTTATATTCATAGTCATAACCGCCGCCTTGTAAACCTTTTGCCGTAAGGTTACCACTATCCCATTTTCTTCCATCAGGATCAGTTCGTGAAAAGCGGGCTATATAGGATTCATCGTATGGTTGATAAACAGTATTGAAAACATATTCTATTTGCGATTTAGTATAAAAATAAATACAATCAAAATTATTGCCATAAAATTCTGCATCACTATGAGCCGTCGCTCTTTTCCATATTATCTCGTTTCTGAAATTATCCTCTCCGAAAATTTCATCTAATAAGATTTTAACATAGTGGCCTATATGATAATCCAAATGAACATATATTGATGCAGATTCACTCATAATTGACTTAATCGCCATAAGATTTTCGTACATCCAGTTCAGATATTTTTCTTTATCCCACACATCACCGTACATCTTTTCTTCAAAAGCTTTCAATTCATCTACATCCAGCTCTTGTTCAGCTTGTGCAATAGCTTCTGCTACTTTCGGATTTCGACGGATATATACTTTCTTTGCGTAATCAGCACCACTCGCAAATGGTGGGTCAATGTAAACAAGATCAACCTGAATACCCTGCTCCTTCAGATAAGCACAAGCAGAAACACATTCTCCACGAATAACCATATTACCGTCAGCGTTTTCGCCCACAGTTTCCTGTTTCTCCATTTCATACAAAGGCATACCACGTTGCAATGTCATAGAAACATCGTCAGCGCCTTTGTATCTCAATATTCTATTAAAATTACCAAGCACAGCTTGTCCTTCCACCGGCTCCGGTATAAACGGTACATATTTAATTGGCATTATTTGATTCCTCCATTTTTCATATAACTAACAAATTGTTCAAAAGAAATTGCCATACTATATGATGTTATAAATTCTTGTGCCAATTTTGCTTTTTGTATGTCATCCAACTTGTCTAATGCCTTAATAAAATCAAGCAATTTATTTTTTGCATTATTATATTTATCATCAAACTCTATGCCTACAGTAGGTCTAATTCCATTCATTATGCTTTCTCCTTAAAAAACTCACAGATTTTTTTATGTGTCTGTGTCAATCTATCTTTCTCTGGCATCGTATCTTCCAAATACAGGTAATCAAAACGTTCATAACCATACGCAGCATTATTCTGTTTTGAAAACTCTGTTTCCATAAAATTCTTTTTATCATTAAAGACTGGATCTTTGGCATAAATCTGCCCCTTGGTTTCCACTACAATAACCTTATGGATAACGTCATCTTTTCGTTTAATGATAAGGAAGTCCGGTGTGTAAATACCAATGTAATTCCATTTTCCACTGGTTTTCTTATAACACTTGATCTTAAACTCCGTCATAGCACGGTCGCCATTGTAATACACTTCCAAACCTAATTCTTCGATAATATCGAAGGACAATACTTCTTTTAAAAATGTTTGTTCAAAACCACTGTCTGTACGATATGGCAAGTAGTGGAACGAACGATTCTTATTTGGATGAGATGATACACGCTGTTGCAATTCCAAAACGATTCTATCGTTTCCAGTTTCCATAGCGAGATCAATTAACTGCTGTGTCTTTTTATCAACTTTCAATTTTCCCTTATCGTCAGCCATTATGTTTTCAACAACATTCTGTCTTGGATAGTAGTCATCCAGATTATCTGCATATATCTCAGAAGTAAAATTCGCAATGTTCAACAAATTAGCTTCTTTTGGTATCAATTCTTCTGTTGTATTGAAATCCGTTTTATCACAAAAGGCTTTGCGAATATTGGCTTCTACCAACTTTTTATTGTGCTTCGAACTGAAATATCGTGAGCCACCTTTTTCGTATGTGATTTTTTCATATACTACTTTTAACTGCTCTGTATATGCATTTAATTCTGTCATGGAAGGTGTTCCAAATCCACTTCTCATAATGCCATAAATCCAAGAATTAAAGGTTGCATATTCTGTACCATATTCAGCATCATCCACCTGGACACTGATATTATTTACATTCATAGAAAGATCTGTTGTTTTGATAATATTACCTGCAATTTGCGCTAAATCAACAGATTTTTCAATGGAAACTTCAGGATTTGCCTTTTCAACAGTAAGTGTATCATAGCTAATTTTCAGCTGATAAAACTCTACTTTAGGCAACTTTAAATAAGCCGTACGATTATAACGTTTCAAAGTAGTTTTACTGTTGTCTGCAGAAGAAAATTCTTTAAGCGAAATATGGTGCTGCCGCTCAAGCTGCATATTTAATTTTTCGGCATTACTTTCATTCAAATATATCAGCGCCGTTTCCTGACTGTTTTTAATCACCTGACGCAAGCATCGACAAGATGTCTGTAATACCATATTGGTTGGGCAGTCTCCTTCTTGAGAAAGAATAATACCTGTAAGACTTCGACAGTCCCAACCTTCTTTACCAATCTGCACAAGCAAAACAATACGAATTTTAGAAATAGATTTATCCAAGATATCAAACTGCATCTGGCTATCAGCCGACATCTTATACTGTTTATTTCCTTTGTGGAATTTAAGTATAACATCAGTACCAAGGCCATATTCAGCTACAATACGGGATACCTGTGGATATACTGTTTCTTCTAATTTTTCGATAGTACCACAATAAATACCCAATTTAGCTGTTAAACCATCTGCATAAACCGTGTCTTTATAAGTATCAAGAAATTCTCTGACACCCTTTTCAATAATAAGGCTGCTATCTGCAATATCTGCAATTTTTACAACTGGACGTTTTAAGAAATTTCCTACACCGTCTATAAGTGGATAGTAATACACAATATTTGTGATTTCAGCTGTACCAATGGACAATGAATCTACAACTTTTATTTTTTCAACTTTGTCTAAATATGGAGTACCAGAAAAACCAATTACAGAATTAACTGTATGATTCTGCGCCCATCTTGTAACTACAGCACGAAGCTTAATTTCATCACTTACTGCATGATGAACTTCATCAATAAAGATAGACAATGATGGTAATTTACCAATTAAATTACGAAGTTCATTTGCCTGTCGGTCTTTATCGTCCTCGCTTTCTTCAAACATATTTATCTGTCCCTGTTTTTCCTGAATACGGTCAAGAATTACTTTTTCCGCATTAGTAACAGCAACAAGACCAAACAACTCAGAAAGCGGCTGATGATTAGTGATTTTCTGAACATTTGGATTTTTTGTCTTATTTGATTTTTTTGCAGTTTTGCTTTGATCCAACACTTCAAAAGAAATCATCCTCTTGATGTCTGTTGCTGCCGGCTCCGGAAGAATCCATGATGGATTAAAGTTTTGTATTGTTTTAAGACTTGGAACCACTGATGATTTCAAACCTGATGGTGCAAATATGATAAAGTTATGTGCAAATACCGGATTTGTTGGCTCGTTATAAGCAAAATATAAATCCAAGTAAATAAATGCCGCCATCAAATACGTTTTACCTGCACCCATAGGAAGGCTAAACAGATAATCCGTATAGGAAACACCATAAAACGCATTACGAAAGAATTCATTATAATCAATTCCCGCTGGATCTTTCTTTATCTGTTTTTCCAGTTTTTCAGATACCTGTTCACCTTTATCATTTGTCAAACATGCATATTCAAACAATGCCGCAGCCGCTGGATTCTGAAACAAATATTCACGAGTGGATTTTGACAATTCTATCTCATTCAAATCAATAGAATTAAAGAATCCCTGTCTAAACAGCTGTGTCAACGGCTTACATTCACAGGCAATTTTTAGAAACAGATATACCTTAATAGCCTCAATCTGAGCATCACGCATCTGCCCTGTTTTCTCTATATACTCAATTAAGTTTTTAACCGTACACCGTTCTGATTCATACCATTGTGTACACTTATTTTCTATCATTTTATAGAACATGTATTTACTCCCGTCTTTAAAATGTATATCATTATTTTTTCTCAAAGTGCAAATTTTTCACTTTGAATCACGTTTAATATGCAATTCTAAAATAATCCAAATACACCTTATACTTATCCTGTGCGGTCAGGCAGTTATCTGTCAGATAGCCTTTTTCGCTGTCCCATTCCTTCAATCCACGGTAATAGAACATCTTCAGATCGTCCTCGATGATGAACGGAACGATATTGTATTTCAGGCATTCCTTAAATATGATCAATCTGCCCACACGCCCGTTGCCGTCCTGGAACGGATGGATCCGCTCAAACTTCACATGAAAGTCCAGAATATCCTCAAAAGTCTTTTCTTCCTTGGCGTTATATTCCGTCAGCAAGGCCTTCATTTTATCGGCAACTTCTTCCGGAAGGGCTGTATCCCTGCCGCCGACTTCATTCGGAAGTTTCTTATACTCGCCAACAGCAAACCATTCTTTTCTGGAATCACTGGTGCCGTTCTTCAAAACCAAGTGAAGTTCTTTGATGAACTTCTCCGTCAGAGCTGCTTTTGCATGATCAATAATCATGTCAATGCATCGGAAGTGATTTGCTGTTTCGATCACGTCATCCACATTCAACACTTCTTTTTCTACGCCAATGGTGTTGGTTTCAAAGATATACCTGGTTTGATCGTGCGTCAGGTGGCTTCCTTCCATATGGTTAGAATTGTATGTCAAATCAATCTGCGTTTTATGGTAGATCCCACCGGAATATTTACTTACCTTCTGCTCTTTCAGAATATCCAACAGAGTAATTGGTCCTTCTTTTCTTTTGTTGGTACGCTCCGGTTTTTCTGCGTTTTCCGGAATGCTCCATGTCTTGCCGGTAAGAAACGCACCGTTCACACGCCCCTGAGCGCAGTAATTTCTAACACTGCGCTCTGACACATCCCATTTTTTCGCTATTTCAGCAACTGAAAGATATCGCATCTATGATCCTCCGCTATAAAATCTATCCAAAAAACTACGTTAATTAATTATATAGTATACCACGCTATCGGCAAAAATATCAATAGCATTCAAGGCTGAATTGTTGTACTTTTTGCCGACATAGGAAATACTGCTTCTGGATATAGAAAGCCGGACTCCATCGAAAATGAAGTCCGGCAAGATATTATCTATATACGATTTCTTCCAACACAATTTCTTCTGCCCGGTTGTAGATACTATTCATGACTCCAACCCAGGCCATCTGGTCACTGGCTTTCAGATTCTCTGTTACGCCCTCAGATACCTTCATTGCTCAACAATCAGGGACAAACACTCCTGTACCTGCTCGTTCAAATCGGCAAGGTAAGTCCAGAGTCTGATAATTAGCCAGTAACTCATTTAATCCGTTTCTGAATATCTTCAACAGATGGCAGCTGCATTTCCAGATTATCCGGCAAACTACTGGTTATTTTGTATTCGCTTACACCAATCGGCTTTGAAATATCCTTGAGCGAATATTCTGCGACCACATTATTTTTGCTTTTGCACAGAAGCAAACCAATGGACGGATTGCCTGTATCAGAGGATAACGTGGCGTTTCCGCCACATTACCCCTCTGTTCAATCTGAAAATATCAGATTGGCTCTCGCTTGTCCCCGAACCGGGTAACATACACTGGGACGGCTCCCATCCCACACTGCGCCTCCGTCATGCCCAACCAGACGGAATCCGCAGGCAACCACTCCCGAAAAATGCTTTCGCTGAAATTCCGGCGCTGTTTTACCTCATTATCTCTGACTGCCATGCCAGTAGGCACAATCCTCTGCTCCATACCTTCACAGGCAACAATGAAATCCTTGCAGGTACATCTTCACACGAAACGGGATTCTGCCACCCCTTTATCCCTGCATAAAGCATAGACGGATAAAAAGGCGAAAATAAAATCAGGTGTATGCGTGTCCTATTAAATTGTTTTGGCTTGCAAGCGTTCATCTGCCGCACCCATTCCATTTGGTTTTCGGCTTTCAGTTGCTCGGTCACGCCGTTTTGCTCTGCCAGTGACCGCACGATCAGCTCCATGCGATGCTTACCTGATCTTCCATTATGTCTAGTTGCTTTCATTCATATCTTTCCTTTCTTTTCTACAAAAAAAGACCAAGTAAATTTCTCTACTCAGTCTGTTAATATCAACAATATTTAATTATTTCCCCAAAGGGAACAGCAACGAAGTTGCCAAAACTTGTGAAGCTCTGCTACTTTCGCATAATTTTAAATCACCATCTTTTAGACTAAAATGCGAAAGGAAACTCAAATTTCTCCCCTACAGAGAATGGAACTGCTCCTATTGTTTCCGTGACTTCAAAAGTTGCTCCATTCCATCCGTTGATTTGGATAGTTCCCTTAATGCTGCCGTCATCCGATGTGAAATCAAGGTTTCCATTTCCATTATCAATAAAACTTCCTTCTATTTCACCCAGCCTATAGACAGAAATGATTGCCTCATCTTCTCCCTCCCAGCTTTGTTGAGTGATTAGTGAACTGTACACGGCATCGGTTCCCTGGTTATCGACAAACAAACCGTACTTTGTAGATGCTTCCGGCATGGCAAAAGATTCTCCCTCAATCTGTGCCAGCTCATTTGCAATGAAATAAGCCCTGTTCTTGGTTTTTTCTTCCCAAAGGGAATTTACAAGCATAGGATACATACTGCCATTTTCCTCCTGAGAACCAAGGCTCATTAATGTTACTTCTTCTTTCATAGCAATCCAGTTTCTCTGTTCTTCAAGAACCATTTCTTTAGTATCCTGATTTGCCAAGCTACTGAATCTGCTCCAAAGATTATTCAGTTCCGTATCCCAAATCATATAAAGCCATTGAGATGCCACATTCATCTCTCCTTGAGTCTGCGCAGACTCTGCCAGCAAGGTGTATTTTTGGGTAATTGTATCGATATTCTTTAATTCCTCCTGAAGAGAGGATGAATTTGATACCACATAGGCAACATCCGCTTTGATATCTTCTGTGTAATCATAGGTGAAATCTATTTCAATTGTATCTTTTAGCTCTATATCATCTTCTTTACCGTTATTAAAAGTGGTGGATTCTTCTGATGTCGTCTCCTCATCCATACTTTCAATCTGTAGGCTGCTTTCCTGCTGTGTTACAACAGCTGCATCTTCTTTTGTTTTTCCACAAGCCCCTAAACTAAACACCATAAAAAGAGTACATACCAATATGGTTATTTTTTTCTTTTTATTCATAATCGTTCCTCCATCAAATTCAAATCTTCTGTTGCTTTCAGTCTCTTCGCAAGACTGAAATTTCGGGTACATTGTGGCTTTATCTGTTCAAACTCTTGTACATCTGCCATCGCTTAGTAGTATGTTACTACTAAGGAATATTTCCAATTTCTCCCACTATTCTGGCTTATCCCCCATGAGCCTTAGTAGTCGAAACCGTAGTAATTCCAAGACTTTCCGCCATATTCTGCCCTGTGTTGCCCAGTCTGCGAAGGTATGCATTATCATAAAACTGGAGTGCCGTGGCAGATGAAAAGTACTTTTATCATAGTTATATACCCTCACTTAATTATATATTTTGTTCCTCTACCTTTTCCTTCAACTGCAATCACACCTTTTTCTTCCATAGATTTCAACAACTGCGTTGTTTTTGATTTACCAAATGGGACATATGGTGCAATTTCACTTATTGGTTTCAGCATCGTCTTACTTAAGGATTTATAAATTACTTTTTCGTCTTCAGTTAAATTGACATTCGTTTCAAATACCGGTAGCACAATTTTTATAGTATTTTCTGACACTTCAAAATCTGGTTTTATCAGACTCTCTGCATACAGTTGTTTTATTCGTGTAATTCCTGTTCCAAATATCTCTACAAAGCCCAATCTGTAAAATACATTTGCAAGATTTCTATTTCTTAAAATGGAAAGTTTACCTGATAAATATTCTTCTGCCGTTATTCCTGCTGGCAATCCACCAGGAGATACAACTTCTATTCTATCATCAAACATGGAAACTCTGATGTGAGAATCAACATCCCATACTCTATGAATCAAAGCATTTGCAATTGCTTCTCTGAAAGCTGCTTCCGGTATTTTCTCCATCATCTTTCTGTCAGCGCCCTGTATTATTTCATATTGGTAATAGTCTCTAAACACAATAAGTGCTCTTTCATACACCTCTAAAACTGATACATTTTCAAAGGTCACTCTTTTTTGAATAATACTGATATTCTCACCGAACTTAACAATATCAATTCCCGAAAAATGATTTTTATCTGCCAAAAGTCCTGCTGCATTATTAAACCCATTTACACTGTTATACAGGTTTAATGTCTTTAATGTATCCAGATTGAAAGTTTCAATCTGAATATTTTCTTTCAGCTTACGATGTAAAATTTCAAAAGATAATTGCTGGTCTTTACAAGGCAGTTCTTCAAAGCTAATATTTCTTCCATCTAATACAAGCCTTGAAAATTCCAG
>UMHI01079695.1_pt1 | contig 16636 bp, 17 predicted proteins | sample 1965481 | NCBI WGS metagenome assembly UMHI01 (sample SAMEA4836093, study PRJEB28245) | human gut metagenome | biome: gut microbiome; material: fecal sample | place: Denmark | collected 2008 | reverse complement strand
ACGCCCGGCGCAAGCTCTATGTGGGCATGACCCGCGCGCGCTTTGACCTTACCATTCACTACCGCGGAGCGCTCCTCAATCAGACGCTTCCCGATGCCGTTCATCCGTCGATTGACAAAACCGCATACAACGCGCCCGACGAACTCACGCTTACGCTTACTCACGAAGACGTGTGGCTCGACTACTTCGAAGACAAGAAGCGATTGATTCTGTCGATGCGCTCGGGTTTTCCTCTCACCCCCATCGAAGAGGGCCTCACGATCCGCACATCGACCGACGTCGTGCGCCTTGTCGTTTACTCCCGCGCTTTCCAAGCTCGCCTAGCGCAGCTCAAAAAGAGCGGCTTTACGGTGCAGTCCGCCGAAATCGGCTTTATCGTCGCCTGGCGCAAAACCCCGGAAGATCCGGAACTTGCCGTTGTCCTGCCGACCCTACACCTCAAACGCGGCAACAGTGCCCAATCTGAATTGATTTTTTGACTTCCCCGGCTCAAGTTGCTCGTCTGCGGCTGTAAACTGAATCTCGGTTCATACTGATTTCTCTCACAATTTCGCACTTTGAGAGCAAATCTTTACGCTGACTTACTTTCTCGCGGAATAAGATAATTGCCAGGAACAAAAGTCTTTTTCAGCGATCTTTTCCAAATCTTCCCAGGAGACGAACATGACAAACACCACTCTTTCCCGTCGCCGTCTCGTTCAGGGCGCTGCTGCGGCTCTCGCACTCGGTGCCGTTCCGGGCATTGCGCTTGCCAATGCCGACAGTCTCCTCGCCGACATTCTGATCGGTGTGGGCGACGCCATGAAGCGTGACTACATCCGTGAGCACTACGGTCAAGGTCGTTGGGACGGCCGTTACTGGCACTATGAAGGCCGCCGTTACACGCCGACCCAATATCGAGATTTCTGGCTGTCTCGCTATGAGCCGCCCGCTCCGCGCCCGCAACCTCGTCCGGCACCGCGCCCAAACCGTAATCCCCCGCCCTGCGGCAACGGTCCCTGCGGCCCCGGCAATCCTCCCGGCCGCGGTCCCGGTGGTCCGGGCAACGGCGGAAGGGGGCCCGGCAACCAAGGTCGCGGACCCGGACCCGGCGGTAACGGTCCCGGCAGAGGCCCGGGTAATGATCGCGGCCCCGGTGGCCCCGGACCTCGTTAAACCGCCAATTTGATTGAACCGTTTGAGAGAACCGAAAAAATGACCACACTGACTCGACGCCACATACTGCAGACATCCGTTGCCGCTTTGGCGCTTACGAGTGTGCCGTGTCTTGCATTTGCCCACTCGCATTCCGATCAACTGCTTGCCGATATCCTGGTCGGTGTCGGAGACGCCCTGCAGCGAGAGTGGATTCGAGACAATTACGGTCACGGCCACTGGGACGGTCATTACTGGAATTACGGAGGACACCGGTACACGCCGTTGGAATACCGCGACTATTGGCTGTCGCGCTACCAACCGCCGGCTCCGCCGCCTCGTCCGGCCGCTCCTCCGCCTCCACCGCCACGCCGGCCCGCACCGCCGCCGCATCATCCGGAACCCGGACCGCACCACGGCGGACGTCCCGGCGGTTGGGGACCGGGAGGCCCCGGTCCGGGCCCAGGTCCCAGATAAACGGCGTTTCGCAGGTTCCTATGAGCATGGTTGAGATCGATGCCCTTTGAGTTTCTTTCACGCCGACAATTTTTCGGATGCACCGGTGCGCTTGTCCTGACCGCCATAGCGCCGGGACTGGTCCACTCGGCCTCTGAGCCGCCGATCAACGATGTTTTGAGCGGTGTCGGCGACGCTGCAGATCGTCAGCGCCTGCGTCAAGAAGCTGACAAAGGCCAATGGGACGGGCAGTATTGGATCAAAGACGGTAAACGGTATACCTCCGGTCAATACCGCGACCATCTGCTAGGCAACACCAAGCCACAGACAAACCGTCCGCCTCAAGCTCCGGCCCGCCGCGACTACAGCCAGCCTTATCGTCCCGGTACGCCCGCGCCTCGTCCGGGCATGGTGCCCAATCTCCCGGGCGCGCCCGTTCGTTACAACCCAAACAAAGCGTTTCCGCGTCAGCCGTTAGGTCCGGGACGCGGAGCCGGAGGCTTCGGCAGAGGCGGCGGACTCGGCCGCGGCGCCGGAATGCGCCGATGAACCCATTTTCGTTGGTTTTTCAACCGGCTGAAAACCGGCAAGGAATCTTTTGCATCCTTGTCGGTTTCCTTTGTCTAACAATTTATAAGCCGGCTAACAAATAGAACTGTTTGTCCAGACTTGATTAGTACCATTCGTGCTTTTCATGACGGTCAAGTGCCGCAATGGCCTTCATGTCCGAATCCGACAACTCAAGGTCAAAAATCTCCGTATTCTCTTTAATGTGAGCCGGGTTGCTTGATCCGGGAATCGCGGAGACATTCCGCTGCAGATTCCAACGCAGCACAATCTGAGCGACCGTCTTGCCGTGCGCCATGGCGATTTTGGCAAGTTCAGGATGGCCGAGCACGGATTTCGTCCAGCCGCGGCCTCCGAACGGAAACCACGCCTGCACAACGATGCCCATTTCTTGAATGAACGGCACAACGTCTCGATCCTGATAGAAAGGATGGATTTCGTTTTGTACCAGTGCTGGTATTACGTCAACCTTCGGCAAAAAATCGGTGAGTTCCTTGATGTACCAATTTGATAAGCCGATCGAGCGAACCGCCCCCTCTTCCACGGCCTTTTCCAATGTCCGATAAGCCGCGACATCGCCGTTGCCGGGATGATGAAGCAACAGAAGATCAATGTAGCCGAGATCCAATCTGGACATTGACTCTTCAATGGCTTTCTGAGGATTTCCGAACTGTGTCGGATAAATCTTTGTCGTTACGAAAATCTCTTCTCGGGAGAGACCATTCTTCACAGCGTCACGCACCGCCGATCCGACTTCTCGCTCATTTCCGTAGAACGAAGCCGTGTCAATCAGCCGAACGCCGCAGTCAAGCGCTGCGCGCACAGCACGAACGCAGGTTTGTCCGTGCAAGGCGTATGTTCCCAGCCCCAGCACGGGCATAGTCCGTCCGTTGTTAAGTTTCACTGTCTTCTCCTTGAGGTTGAATGGTCTCACCATCCGACTTACGGTTTTCTGCGCAGCCTGCGCCGGTCGAAGCGGACAGACAGCTGTTAACCAACCCAATGCACAGAATTCCAGTACCGATCTGCGGAGCATATCGTTCTCTCCTCGTGCCGTTCTTCCGAAACAAAAGTACCAAGTCGGTGCCTTTTGCGTCAAATACCTATGCGCTAAGATTGCCTATGCTTTTCAGGCATGGATTCACTAACGTTCGATTTGGGACTTCGCATGGACATTCGCGTTCTTCGGTATTTTCTGGCAGCGGCCGAACAGCAAAGCATCTCGGGTGCTGCACAAAAGTTGCATGTCACGCAACCGACGCTGTCGCGTCAGTTCATGGAACTCGAAGAAGAGCTCGGGCATACGCTTTTTGTTCGCTCAAACAGAAAACTTCGCCTCACCTCCAAGGGTGAACTTTTCTACGAACGCGCCCGTTCCATCGTCAATCTTTTCGATCGTACGAAAGAAGAAATTCGCGCGGAAGATGAGCTCACCGGCGACATTCGCATCGCCGCGGGAGAAACGCCAGCTCTGGGAAGCCTTGCGCGAGCCATAGCCCGTCTGCAAAAAGAAGCGCCCAAAGTTCGGTTTCACATCGTGAGCGGCGCCGAAGCTCAGGTTAAATCCGAACTCCATTCGGGGCTGACCGATTTCGGAGTGTTCGTGGGCATTGCCGATACAATCGGCTACAGCTCAATCAAACTCAAGCAAAAGGACGTCTGGGGTATTCTGACGCGCCTTGACGGTCCCTTTGCCGACAAGGCGTACATCGAAGCCTCCGATCTGGCAGGTCAGCCGTTGCTGTGTTCCGAGCAATCCTTTTCCCGCAACGAATTCGACGGCTGGCTCAACGACATGGGAAGCAGCCTCAACATCGTCGGTACTTTCAACCTGCTCTACAACGCCTACGTGCTCGCAGCCGCCGGCGTGGGTCACGTTCTCGCCTTGGGCGGCATTATCAATCCCACCCCCGCCTCAGGACTCGTGTGGCTGCCTCTGCATCCGAGGCTCGAGTGCGACATCGTCGTCGCCTGGGATCGCTCCCGCCGTCTGAGTCCGGCTGCCGATCGGCTGATTGCGCTTCTCAAGGAAGAAGAAAACTTGGTCCCAACAATCTGACGCATTCACTGCGGAAGATCTTCATGGTTCTTTCTATACCTTCAAAGCATAGTAAATAGTAAAAATAAAGTATTTGTTATTTCTGTCATTTGAGTCAACAATTCGCCTTGTCATCAAAAGGAGGATTGTTCATGGACGCTCAGATGCTAGAAGGCAAAGTCGCGCTGATCACCGGAGCCAGCTACGGCATGGGCCGGACGATTGCAGAATTGTTCGCCGAAGAAGGAGCTTGCGTCGTTCTTACCGCAAGACATGTCGAGCAACTCAACGAGGTTGTGGAAGGAATCCGAGCCAAAGGTGGAAAGGCGGTCGGTGTTGTCGCCGACGTCTGTTCAACCGAAGACACCAAACGCGTTTTCAAAACCGCCATTGAAACATACGGTGATCTGGACATTCTCATCAACAATGCCGGTATCGGCGAGCAAAAAATCATTGATGACACGAGCGACGAGTGGATGCTACATGTCATGAACACCAATCTCGGCGGACCGATGCGCTACATCCGTGAAGCTCTCAAAGTATTTTTGCCAAAAAACGACGGCTGCATCATCAATATCAGTTCGGTCAACGGCAACCGTCCGTTCTGCGGCGCAACGTACACATCAACCAAAGGCGCACTCAACACGCTGACGAAAAATGTCGCCATGCGCCTTATCGACACAAACATCCGTTGTAATGCCGTTGCTCCGGGCGCCACCGTGACGCCAGCTCACCTTGCCAACAAAGCCGGAGAGCAACCGGGCGGCAGCAAGATGCTCAACTGGAGCGGTCATTTCGTTTACTTTCCCGGCCCGGAATGCGATCCGATTGATCAGGCCTATGCATGTCTTTACCTGGCAAGCAAGATGGGACGTCATGTCAAAGGACAGGTCCTTCAGGTCTGTAACGGCGCTTTCCTATGATGAGCCACACCGGCAAATCTTTCCGCCGAGGGGCTGTATGGCGGTACCCGGCGGAAAGCATTTCCGCTCTGAAAGCAGAAGCAATGGCGGTTGCGGTTCTCGTTTTCGCCAACATGTCCCTTGCTCAACAGCCATCCTCCGCCTATGCCTCATCACTCATTTCAAATCGAAGCAACGACATGTCCGTACATACGGCTACTCAGAAACGACAAATTCGAATGCTTGTCGGCGAAAAAAGCTTTTCGGTCACGCTTGCCGATACCCGCGCGGCTCAAAAGCTAGCGCAACTTTTGCTGCTGACATTGCGTCTGCATGACTACGGCGGTTTTGAAAAAGTCGGAGCGCTCGGCACGCAACTGCCAAGCGACGATTTTTGGATGACCGCCCGGACAGGAGACGTTGTGCTCTACAACAGCAACCAAATTGTTCTGATGTGCGGTTCCAATTCCTGGAATGGCCACGTAAGCGAGTCTGGCGATTGGATCAAAGCTCTCGGAGACCACGACGTCGAAATTCAGTTAACTGCTCGGTAAATGCCGCGCGACCACCGACAACCTGTTTGCCGTTTAATCACAACACAGAGTTACTTTCAAAAGAGTTGATTTATGACCTCAACAATTGCTACTGAAATTGCTGCTACTGTTCTTACCACAGCATGCGCTGCGGCTTGTGCAGCCATTCCCGCCGCACAGGTTGCCCCCTCAACCATCAAGCCCGCCGAACTGCAGCTTGAAGCGAAGTGGGACAAGGTGTTTGCGCAAAGCTCCAAGGTCAACCACTCAAAAATCACTTTTGTCAATCGTTACGGCATCACGCTTGCTGCCGACCTGTATGTCCCCAAAAACGCCCAAGGAAAACTTCCCGCGATTGCAGTAAGCGGTCCCTTCGGAGCAGTCAAAGAGCAATCCTCCGGGCTATACGCTCAGACGCTTGCCGAACGCGGATATCTCACAATTGCCTTTGATCCTTCGTTTACCGGAGAAAGCGGCGGCTATCCGCGTTATGTGGCTTCTGGCGACATCAACACCGAAGACTTCTCGGCAGCCGTCGACTATCTCTCTACGCGCGAAGACGTCAACCCCGACAAAATCGGCATTCTCGGCATCTGCGGTTGGGGCGGCATGGCGATCAATGCCGCCGCTGTCGATGTTCGCATCAAGGCCACCGTTGCCGCGACCATGTACGACATGAGCCGCGTGACCGCGAACGGTTACTTTGATTCGCTGGATGCCGAAGGTCGCTACAAGCTTCGCCACACACTTGCAAATGAACGGACAGTAAACTATCGCACCGGCCGATACAACCTTGCGGGCGGCGTGCCCGACCAACTGCCTGCCGACGCGCCTCAGTTCGTCAAGGACTACTTCAACTACTACAAGACCGAGCGCGGCTACCACAAGCGGTCTCTGAACTCCAACGGCAGCTGGAATACGACCTCGGCTATCTCGCTTTTGAACATGCCTTTGCTTGCCTTCGCCGATGAAATCCGCAGCGCCGTTCTGGTCGTACACGGCGAAAAGGCTCACTCCCGTTACTTCAGCGAAGGCGCCTACAAAAAGCTCAAAGGCGACAACAAAGAATTGCTGATTATTCCCGGTGCCAACCACACCGACCTCTACGATCGAATGGATGTCATTCCGTTCGACCGGATCGATGCTTTCTACAAGGCCAATCTGAAGTAATGTCAGCCTCACGCCCTTGATTGGGCAATCCGAAAGCGTTTCCCCTCTTGTCTCCTCCGAACGCTTTGCATCCGACCGTTTCGAGTCGGATGCACGGCGTTCTTGCCTGTGTTTTCTCAATGCAAACCAAAACCATCTCCGAATCGCTTCTGATCGCCATTCTGACGCTCGGCGTCTTCGGCATCATCAATACCGAAATGGGCGTGGTCGGCATCATTCCGCAGATCGCCGAGCGCTTTGACGTTACTGTCTCGACGTCCGCTCTCTGCGTGAGCGTTTTTGCGCTTGTTGTTTCAGTGGCCGCACCTGTTCTGCCGCTCCTCTTTTCCGGCATCAACCGCCGAACGATGATGCTTGCGGCTTTGATTCTCTTCGTGGCCTCCAACATTCTGTCCATGGTCACCGATTCATTTGCCGTGCTTCTTGCCGCGCGCGCCTTACCCGCATTTCTGCATCCGGTCTATGTCGCCATGGCCTTTACGCTTGCCGCCGCAGCCACCAAAGACGATCCTTCCCGCGGCATTGCTCGAGTTTTTGTTGGCGTCTCGGCCGGCATGGTGCTCGGAGTCCCGATGACGACTTTCGTCACGACCCACTGGTCATACGAAGCCGCGATGGGCATCTTTGCCGTCATCAACACCGTCGTACTGGTTGCCACGTTCTTTCTGGTCCCGAACATGCCGGCCAAACAGCACAATCCCGGGCATCAATTGCGCGTTCTCAAAAAGCCTTCGTTGTGGTTGGGCGTCTCGGCCTTTACCTGCATCAACGGCGCTATGTTCGGCTTTTTCAGCTTCATGAGTGATTTCTTGCACGAGGTAAGCGCCTTTTCGTTTGACGCCGTCAGTTCCGTGCTCCTGGCTTACGGTTTCGCCAACATTGTCGGCAACATGCTCGCCGGTCGCGTTTTCGGGCGTTACAAGAAGCTCTTTACGCGTGTAGGGCCCGCCATGATGCTTGTTCTCTACTCGCTGTTGTACGTCTTTGCGCCCAATGGAATTTTTGCTGCCGTGCTCGTCGTTTTGCTCAGCATTTGCGCTGGCTTCATCAATATTTCGGGGCAATATATGATCAGTTCCGCTGCTCGCGAAGCGCCGGACTTTTCAAATGGACTTTTCTTGACCGCTGCCAATTTCGGTACCGCCATGGGTACCTCGTTGTGCGGCATTTTTATTTCACTGATGGATTCGCGCGCCGCACTCTTTGCCACCGGCATTCTTCTGATTGTCAGTCTTGTACTTTCCTATGCGCGTACGACGGCTGGAAGTGCCGACTACGAAAAGGTTTGCCGTGCTTGTCCGACCTGATGCGAAAAAGAACTCGGCTGCAGTGGCTATAAACGGATGTTTTTCGATTGTCTGGCTGCACTTTTGCGTTACGCTGACTTCGGAGCAAACTCAATCGTCATAAGCGTGAGAGTTTCCCGCGCATCCAACAAGCCGTTTTTGCTTTGTTTCTCGAACGTGCGGCGGATTTCCCGACTCAGTTCCTCCGTCAGTTGGGCACGCAAAGCCAGACGACGAAGACAAAAGTCCGCAACTTGCTGCCACGGGCGCTGCGCTTCGCCCCATTGGGCCTCTCTATAGTGCAGATATGGCCTGCGCCCGGTTTTGAGCAGATAACCCACGGCATCAAACATGCGCTCGTCGTTCCACGGAACGCCGGCACCGGCAATGTCAAATGCAAGCTGCATCCAGCGATGCCGACGATTAATAAAGTTTTCAACAAAAACGCGGGAAGTCGCACAATTGATCAATTTCTCCAGCGAGTTAAGCGAATCAACAGCAGGTGTCAAGCGAGCCACCGCTACCTCAAAGGCGCCTTTCATACCCAAGGCATCAATGTCCGCTTTTGACCAATCGAGAACATCAAACCGACAGTTGGTGCAATGTTTTTCATGAGCCCTGCTGCGCGCTCGCTCAATCATCTGCTCCGAAATATCGAAACCGACGACCTCCCGAACGCACTCGGCGATCGCGACGGAATAAATGCCGGGACCGCAGCCGAGATCCAAAACGCGGCTCTTGTCAGTCAATACGCCGGAAGCCTCGAGAATCTTCAAAAAACCGTCGTCGTCGAAACGTGCGGTCGGCGCTTTGGAATAACGCTCTGCTTCAGCGTTCCACAGATCGCGATGCCCGTATCCGACGGAAATACTGTTCTCGGTTGACAACCGGTATTGAATTTCAGACATTTCCTACTCTCCGCTGAAAGTGATGCGCTTTTCCTTCGACAAACGCGAACCGCTGACCATCGATTTCATGCAATCGAACGTCGACGCCGTAGGTTCGACGCAAGTGAGCTTCCGTAAGGTCCTGTGCGGCCACGGTTGACACATTGCCTTTGGGATCGATCAGAACAAACTGCGAGCAAAACCGCAAGGCGGCGTTGATGTCGTGGCTCACCATCAAAACGACGACGTTGTGACGTTGAGCGTACTGCGAGACAAACGCGAGCATATCGACTTGAGAGCCAAGATCGAGACTCGCCGTCGGTTCATCGAGCAACAGCACGTTGGTCTGCTGCACGACGGCTCGGGCGAGCATTACTTTTTGAGCTTCGCCTCCGCTTAAGGTCTTGGCGTTTCGGTTCACCCTTTGCTCAATGCCGAACTCGTGCAAAACACGTTCGACCGCCTCGTGGTCTTCTCGCGTGGGGCCGGCGTAAAAGTACGGCAGACGCCCGAGAAGGACCGTGTCATAGACGCTTGCACCGGACGTCTCAACGTGCTGTGAGACGTACGCCACATGGCGAGCGCGCTTGCGGCGGGAAAGTTTAAGCAGGTCAACACCTTTGAAAAACACATTGCCGGCATCGGGCTGCAAAATTCCACCGATGCAGTTAAGAAGCGTGCTTTTTCCGGTGCCGTTGTTACCCAAAATACCCGTCACCGCTCCCACGGGCACGTCAAAGTTGACGTTTTCCCAGAGCCTGCGTTTACCGTAGGCAAAGCTCAAAGCGCGAACCTGCAGCAGGTCTGACGACGATTGCATCACTTGCTCCACCCGTCGGCCTTAAAGATCATGTAGAGGAATACGGGTGCGCCAAGAAACGACGTGATGGCGCCGATCGGCAACACCGCAGGCGGCACAATGAAGCGCGAAAAGACTTCCGCCCCCATCAAAAGCACGGCACCGCAAAATACGCTCGAGATCAGGAGATATCGATGGTTACTGCCTGTAAAGCGACGAGCCAGATGCGGCGCAATGAGTCCCACAAAACCAATCGTGCCTACGAAGGCTACCGCAAGCGAACTCAGCAGGCACGAGACGAGCATGCCGACAACAAGCACGACGCCCACGGGTATACCCAGACTCTTTGCGGTATAGACGCCGTTGGCAAGCGCGTTGTAGTTCCAGGCGTTGCGATAGAAGTAGGCAAAAGCCGTCAACAAAGACGCCGCCAACGCTCCGATTTGTGTCCATCCGGTTCGACCCAGATCACCAAAGGTCCAGTAGACAATCGAAGCGACTTTGATGTCATCGGCAAAGTATTGAATGATTGCCGTTCCTCCGGTAAACATGGCGCCTAGCCTGAATTTTGCAAGTTCATAAAACTGCTGGCGGTAGACGCAAAAAAATCCGCAACAAAAGGCGGATTTAAGGGTGGAAGAAGCGGGTTTTGGTAAGGTTCAGTTACCACACAAAACCCCAACACCCAGCTCTTCCGCCATGCAGATTACCACATGCTCCGACGCTTCTGGCCGCTCCGTCACGTTTTCCAGCAAAAAATTTCACGCGACTGCACTTGCCGACCTTCTTCCCATCGCTCATATCGCTCGCAGTCTTAACCTCTTTAAGGCCGCCAAGGAAGTTCTGTCCGATGCCGTTCCCTCCAAACGCAATACGCTGTATTCCCCTGAATTGATGTTTGAGCAACGTCTTCTGGCTTTGGCAGCGGGATATGAAGACCTCAACGACCACGACGAACTTTTTCATGATCCAGGCTTTTCCGGTGCACTTGGTACCGCCAATATGGCCAGCAGTGCCACCCTGTGCCGTTTCGAAAATGGTTTCGATCGCCATTCGATCAATGCTCTCAACGAAACTCTGTTGAGCGCCTTCATTGATGCTGACAGGCGACTGGGGCTGCTGCCGCGTATTCGACGCAAGAAGTACCGTTGTTTGTTCTTGGATGTGGATTCGACATACATCAAGCTTTACGGCAACCAAGAAAAGAAGTCTTACAACGGCCATTATCAATGCTGTTGCCTGGCTCCGGTTTTGTGCTATCTGCATGGCTACCCCATTGCTGTGTATGGCGCGGCAGGCACCAGCGATGCCCGCAAGGTGCTTGAACACTACTTGCCCAGGCTGCTCAAGCGAATCCAGAAAGCATTTCCCGACTACATCATTGTTCTGAGAGCGGATTCCGGCTTCAATTCCAACGCCTTGATCGAGACCTGTCAGAAGCTGGGCGCCCATTACATCATGGGTTTCCCACCGATCAAGGCTGCCCAACAAGCCATCTACAGCAAGGGGCTCAAATACGCAAAGCGCAAGCAAGCCAAGCGCTACACGACTGCCGGAACTGCCGCGCAAATCATTGGAGCAACGGATTGGAACGCCAAAAGCTGGAATCAGCCCAGACGTGTGATCGCGCGAAAGCGCTTTGATCGCCGCACCTGTCAGCTGGACTTGCGTTTGATTCAAACCAGCATTGCTTGCACCAAAGACTCGGCAAAAGAAGGTTATGCCGGAGAATTGTCACTGATCACCATTTCGGACATGTATGAGAAGGTGTATTGCGGACGAGGCCGCATGGAGCAGTGGGTCGGCGAATTCAAAACGCAGTGCTTTGGTGACAGAGCCAGTGCGACAAAGTTTCATGCCAACTGCTATCGCATGATATTGGCTGCGTACTGCCAGATGCTGCTTAAGATCGCTCGGCGTCTGCAGTACTTCGGTGTGCGCAAGGCAAACCGAAAAGCAACACAGAAGACGGTGCGAACCTTCCGTCGCGATGTGATTTGCGTGACAGCGGCAATAAGAGAGATGCGCAAAAAATTGCACCTGACACTGCCGGAGCATTTACACGACCGGCAGGCCTTTGAAGCCCTTTTTTCCATTCGAATATAGAACGGCCTGAGCGTCCCCGACTTGTCGTGCCGCGGTTTCGGGGTAAGGGGTAATTGCGCCCGCTGGGAGGGGTAAACGCCGGATTTATCCTGCCTGTAAATTTCTCACACTCTCAAGACGATTTCCGGCAACCTTTGGCTGCCGGATTCGATTCGTTTGTCTGAGTACTTGCAATAAGCAGGCTAATGCGATGCCGCTTAAGATCATCGTGGCCGACGAGATTCTGGTCACCAAAGAGAGCGCGAGAATCACCGCTCCGCTTGCCACCCCGAAAATGAAGGAGAAAACCGTCACGACGGCAGGCGATGTCACGGTGAGCGCCGCACCGAGATTGCCATCGGAACCAATTCCCGCGTGAAAGAACGTGATGGCAAGCGCCGCTCCGAAAGCTGCCCCCTGACTTACGCCCAGCGTTGAAGCAGACGCCAGAGGATTGCGAAGGACGTTTTGCATGACGGCGCCAGCCAAGGCGAGAGCCGCTCCGACCACGGCCGCCGTCGCCGTACGCGGCAGACGCACATTGTAGAAAATCACTTCGGAGGCTTTGGATGCGCGTCCCGAAAGTACGTCGATCGGCAAAGACCACTCGAAGTCCTTGAGACTGGCGGCCAAAGCAAGATAGAAGACGCAGACAAACGCCGCAACAAAAAGAAGCGGCCGCAGGCGCTCGGCGAAGTAGCGCTTCTTGCGAAGTGCAGCAAAAGAGTCCGATCTTGATGAAAGGACCTTGTGTTCGACTTCTACCGAAAGTGCCGCGGTCTTTTGCATTTAGATCCCCGGGAAAGCGATGCGGCCATATGGCTGCCCCAAAGGAGCCATGCGCTCGTACCAACCGCGACCGTTGAAGAAAGACACGATCTCGTCGAACTTTGCGGCGAAATTCACGTCAGCAAAAGCTTCTGGAAAAAGCACGGTTCCCGCGTAGTACGCATTGGCCAAACTGTAGGCAATGTTGGTCGAATACTGGTTATAGGAAGGCATGGCGTAGACATTGCCCGTCTTGACCGCCTTGAGCGAGGCAAAGTAATCGCGCTTGTTTTTGGCCTCTTCCGCAACAATCGACAGATTGCCAGGATCCAAAAAAATCAGATCGGGATCCTGTTGCAGCACAAACTCCAGATCCGTTTCGTAAAAGCCCTCTCGATCCAGTCGGTCGGAAATACTGCGAGCGCCGACGGCCGCAAGCGGTCCGAAGCGGCTGTAGGTGCCGGCAAAGCCGTGTGCGCCAGAAAACGTCACAGCACCTGGATAAACCGAAGGACCGACCTCTTGACCACGACTGTGAACTCGTTTTTGCAAATCGGCCTGCACGCTTTCGATGAATTTGACAATGGACTTAGCCCGCGCCTCGCACCCGAGAATGCGGCCCGCAAGGTCAATGGCTTTCAGAACGCTATCGTTGACGAGTCCGAGACTGAGGTAGTAGACGGAAACCACAGGAATACCGGTTTCGCGCGCGAGCTGCTCAGCGGCCTCCGGTGCGTACCCCGTCAGAATCACATCGGGTTCAACCGCCAAAATGGCCTCCGGATTGGCCGTATAACCAGTACCGCCGCCTTTGCCAATCACAGGCAAAGACTTGAAGCGATCGTGGTTGGCGAAGGCATAGTCTCGCTTGGGATCATTCTTGTACCGAAGATCAGACGATTCGATGCCGACGAGTAAATCCAAAGCCCCCAGATAAGAAGCAACGCGCAACGCACCGCTACCTGTGCAGACAAGCCTCTTGACACTGCGCGGGACCTTCACGGTACGTCCGTGCATGTCCTTGACGGTTCGGTAGCCGTCGGTCGCCGTGGCAGCGACTGCATTGCGGCAGGCATAAAGCGCCGTCGGCAACAAGCTCGCACCGGTTGCCATAATCAGACGACGACGTTGCAAATCAAAAGAAAAATGCATCCGGAGGCCCCACCATTACACGAAGCAAACGTATGAAGAATTTTTATTTCATCATACTACCAGATGGTCCTCTGCACTTTTAGTCGCCATCGGTATTAGTCGGAATACAACTTTTTGACCTACCTAGACTGATTTGTCTAAGCACACGACTTTGCGACAAAGAGCCTCGCGTGTTCAGAGATAATCGAGAAAGCAGGCGGGTGATGACTATGACAGATACGCAATATTTCGAACGCGACTGCGACAAAAAGGATCGGCAGCATTTTTGCTATCCGAAATCGTCAAAACTTGATTCCCTACTCTGCCGTTACCGCGGCAGCTTTTTGTTTCCAACCCGCTGAATCAGTTGCAACCAGTATTCGTCAAAAGCCATTCGGCCGCGTTGACTTGTTTGACGCCTTCAAAGTTTCTGCCTGCGCCAATGGTATCTGCTGTTATCAGGTATCTCGGATAAGCATCACGAATGGCTTTGAATGGTGCCAGTTCCCGATCCAGCGTTCCCGAATCAAGAACGGACATAGCGACCTGATAGTATGCAAATCCGTCCGAAGATTCGGCAACAAAGTCAATTTCGCTCTGCCCTACTCGCCCTATGGACACTTTTTTATAACGCCGAACCAGTTCCAGATAGACAATATTTTCCAAAATTCGCCCGTAGTCCCTGACTGGTGTATATGTGATCGAGTATCGAAAGCCAGTATCACACAAGTAGAACTTCTCTTCGGATCTAAGCGCCGCCTTACCTCGAACATCAAAGCGCGGAACCCGAAGAAAAAAGAAGCTGTCCTCCAGCGCCTGTAAGTAGGTGTAAATCGTTGGCAGCGAAATATCAATGCCGTCGCTTTTGAGAACATTCATCAGGTTCTTCGGCGAGACCACGCTTCCGATACTGGTCGCCAGACAAACACTTAAACGATCTAGCAGTGCGGCATCACGGACCTTCAGGCGGTAGCAGATGTCCTTGAGAATGATCGAAGAAACCAAACCGTCGTAATAGTCTTGTATGGACCTGGGATTGTTTCGATAAGGCACAACAGCAGGAAATCCTCCGATTTGCATGTAACGAAGCAGATCGTCATGAGCTGACAGGCCATCATCCTTGCAAGCTTGGTGGAATTCAGCAAAAGACAAGGTCGACATGCGAATTTCGGTGTATCGCCCGGTCAAAAATGTGACCAATTCACCGGATAAAAGAAAGGCGTTCGAACCGGTGACGTAGATGTCCAGATTTCGGTGTCGGGAAAAGCTCGACAGTACGTCCTGAAAACCCGAGCACATTTGGATTTCGTCAATAAAGACATAATAGGTGCAGGAGTCCGAGCATTTCTCCAAAACGTGCCGGTGCAGTTCACTTGCCTTGCGCAGATTCCGACTGTCAAAATCATCGAGATTGACAGCCACAATTTGATTCGGAGCAATACCTTCTTTGATCAACTTTGCCTGGTACATTTCGAGCAAAAACGATTTACCACAGCGGCGAGGACCAAGAATGACCTTGATGAGACCGTTTTGGCGGTACTCGGCCAAGCGTTGCAAGTAATACGGTCTTTCAATAATTGTTTCCGACATGTCACGCTCTAAAATACGTTTTTTAACCAAGAAAATAAAAGTTATTTATAAAATGTATTTTAGCATCATAAAGAAATATTTGTATTTATAAAATGTATTTTGGATGCCCCGGTTTGCTCATTCAAAACATTCGCTCCGATCGTGTGCTGAGCTTTTTGTCTAAGCGGAGAAACTGATGAGATGGTTGCCACAGTAGTCAATCTCGAGGAATTTCCGCATGCCGATGCCGCAGAAATTACGATCCCGCATCGGCTTGGGCATGGATTACAGTCCGTTGAATTCAAAGATACGGCACTTGAGGTCGACAGTCTCGACCATCCTCAGCACCAACATTTTCCAGTTCCACAAGAAGACAGGCGGTGCTTGCTTGTTATGTTCGTTGTGACCGGGAAAAAGACGTCATCGACGACAGCGTTAAAGAAAGCTTTGCGCCAGCAGCGTTGCTGCCGACACGTTTATGTGCAAACCGCGCATTCTCGCAGGCCGCGCAGAGTCGGACTTCTCCTATCTGCGCACTCCAAGTGTATGACTTTGGGGAGAACAATGCCCGCGCTTCACATGCCAAGCGTATTCCTAAGGGCCTGGAAAAACTTTGGGTGAATCCGCCGATAGGCGGAGAGGGCAAAGCCCTTTTCAGGTTGGCTCTCGGAGCCAACCGTTCTCAAATTCAAATCTTCTTTCCGAATTGTTAAAGGGCTCCACAAGCGTCGCTCACTTTGGTTCTACGCTTGATTGGTTACCTGAGGACATTATCGTTTGACAGAGAGGAAAGGTATCGACTTCCACTTTAGGAAATAACGGGACTCAACAGCTTCACTTTCGTTCCGGCTCTCACTCTCCTTTGCCTATGCTTAAGCCTCTCCTCATGGTTACGACTCCAAGGCTAAGTACTAGTTGCTTGCCAAGCTTTGCCAGACGGGGTCTTTCACCCCGCTGATTCAACTACGCCGAACTGGCGCACTCCTTCAGATTCCGCCTCGCAACGCACACCCTTGCTTTCGGCTATGCGCTTGGTGCTACCTCCTGCGCACAGGCCTTACACCCGTTAGATCCCGAACTCCCGGTTAACTGATCCACATAACGTTTGAATTGGATCAAATAACCACGTTTTAGTCTGTTTAACCCCATGATTTTGTTAGAAATAAAGTTGTGAGGTTTTTCTTTTTCATGTAAAATGATCCCTATTTAATTACTAGTGATCTGCAATCATGAGAACCGCAAACAACGACCGTTGGCACTTCACTGTTCAAACGAGCTCACAAGGCAACTCCTACGTCTATGCCTATCAAA